>ENA-UPWK01000681-UPWK01000681.1-human-gut-metagenome-genome-assembly--contig:-NODE-681-length-32932-cov-9.296332_pt1 | contig 32932 bp, 32 predicted proteins | sample MGYA00250048_ERZ773373 | MGnify/ENA primary metagenome ERZ773373 (study PRJEB29103, sample SAMN06112059) | human gut metagenome | biome: human gut; feature: ankylosing spondylitis patient; material... | reverse complement strand
ACACTTGTAATCGTCCAGAAGAAGACCAAGGAACTCAATGCCGTCCCAATCTGCTCAACCGCAGAAGCATGGATGCCACCCAAGAAGGATGACAAGGTTTTCCACCTTCCTGCCCATGCCAATGTGGATGCAGCTCTCAAACGAATAGCCAAGAAGGTAGGTATCACGAAGACAATCTCCTTCCATACCTCCCGACATACCTTTGGCACATTGATCCAAGCGGCTACTGGTGACATCGAGACCACCAAGAAACTCATGGGTCACAAGTCGCTCAAATCAACCGCAGTCTATGCAGACGTGCTGACTGAGGAAAAGGTCAAGGCTATCTCCAATACCAAGACGGTATTCAGGAGTCGCAAGCCACACACCGAGAACAAGAAGATTCCACGAACCAAGCGAACGGCAGCGACCAACACGCACCCTCGCAAGGTCATAGATATACAGGATAACGAATAACGGCTAACGAGCCGATTCAGGATAACAACCAGTTTCATTTCATCAAAAGCAGTGCCCTGATTCAAGGTAGTGGTTTCCGCTACCTTTAGGGGCTTGCTATCTCAAAACCAAGCATTCAGGATAACGTAAACAACTAAATATCAAGATTATGAATAAGACTATTGACAACGAGACTCTTCTTTTGAAGGTAGAGTCATTTGAGCATCGCATCGAGGTTCTGGAGAACACTCTCAGCGCAGCCAAGGAGGTATTGACACTTGAAGAAGCAGCCCTTTTCATGGGTATATCAAAGAGCAGTCTCTACAAGATGACCCATCGTCATGAGCTTCCTTTCTTCCGTCCAAACGGCAAACTCATCTACTTTGAGAAGGCTGAACTTCTGAAGTGGATGCGTCAGAACCGCAGCATGTCTGAGGCTGAGACCAAGGAGGCAGCAGCCCAGAAGCTGAATGAACTTGCCAACCACTAATCAATGAGTATTATGAATCAGGATTTCAATCAACAGCAGTACAACGACAAACTGGCTCAGGTAGCCAGCCTTGCCGTTACCTATGCCAAGGTTGGCACAGGCTATCACAGTATGAAGGATGCCTTCAATGAACTGTGCGAGATTTCACATGCCAACAAGGGCATTGACCAAGAAAACACTATCGGCAGACGAACCCTGCTTGTGCAGAGTGTCTGCATCAAGGCTATCCATGCGCTCACTCCATACCAGAACGAGCGACTTGAACAGCAGCTGAAGGACATTGCTTCGGACTATCCCGAGCATCGTCACCTGCATTTCCGCAGATAGTTTCTTCTTTCCCTTTTGTCATATCATAGACATATCAATGAGAGTTACCGCTTACATACGTCAGAAAGATACATCGAAGAACGACCTTGACAGCCGTGCTTCGGTGTACTTCCGTGTCCGTGACAAAGGGCTTGATGTCAAGTGCGCAAGCGAACTTCAGATCAATCCCAATCACTGGAGCCAAGAACGACAGGGCTACAAGAGCCGTGTCAATCTTGTGGATGACGATACCAGAAACCTCTTTGACTCACAGGTCAAGGAGATTACAGGTATCATAACCAGGGAATACTATATCGGAGCAAACTCCGACTGGCTAAGACGACTGATATTTGCCTATCACCACCCCAATGCCTATTGCATGGGCAGTGGCATGGCGGTAAGCAAATCCTTTGTCATCTGGGCAGAGAGGTACCTTCAGAACAAGCATTTCGGCAAGCATCAGGAGTGTAACACCCGATGCCTGATTGACAAGGTTACTCGTTTTGAGGATGAACACAAACACCCGATGAACATTGACAGCATGACTGCCGATGATCTTCGTGTGTTTGCGGATTTCCTGTCTTCTGACTATGACATATCTATGAATACCATCGTCACTAACATGACCTTGATGCGTACCGTCTGCAACTGGGTACGAAAGCAGGGAGTCACAAACAATGACCCCTTCTTTGGCTATGACATGCCCAAGGCACTCTATGGCACTCCATATTTCCTGACCATTCAGGAGCGTGACCAAGTTCTGGATGCAGACCTAACGGATGATGCAGAACTTGCTGAGTATCGTGATATGTTCGTGTTTCAGTGTATGGTCGGATGCCGTCATAGTGATCTTGTGACCTTCACCCCCAAGAACATTATTGACGGTGTTCTGGAATATATCCCCATCAAGACCAAGGGCAAGTTAGGTGACGTTGTAAGGGTTCCTCTTATCCCCAAGGCTATGGCTATCCTTGATGGCCATGACCATGGTGATGATGAACCAATCTTCCCCAAGCATTATAACTTCAAGTTCAACGATGCTATCCGTAGAATCTTGAAGCGTGCCAAGGTAAATCGTGTTGTCACTGTGATTAACCCTAAGACACGGCTTGAAGAGAAGAAGCCAATCTCAGATGTGGCTACCTCTCATCTTGCACGAAGGACTTTTATCGGTAATCTTTACCGCATGGTCAAAGACCCTGATTTGGTTGCTTCTATGTCTGGTCATGCCAAAGGCAGCGTTGCTTTTGCCCGATACCGAGTCATTGATGATGACATGAAGAAATCCCTGGTTGAACTTATCCAGTGATTCTCTTCTTTTTGATGGCATATTCCTTTTCCCTTTATTCGGTTACATTTCAATAATATCATAGACTATGGACGATAAAAAATTACATCGTTGCTTCACTTTCTCTGAAGAGCAGTTGAAGCATCTTCGAAGCAAGAAGTACAAGATTGACCGTATGGAATGCTTCATGTCGCTTGTGGATCTTGCCGAGCCAGTTCCAAAACTTGTGCAAATCAGCAAGACCAAGCAAGTAGAAATCTTGGCAGGTCAAGTTATGGTTGACAATACCCAACTTGCCAAACTCTGGGACAAAGACCGCAAGACGGTTCCAAAGCTGTTGGATGCTATGGAGGCTGTGGGCATTTTCTCTTCTCAGGAAGTGGAAGATAACCGCATCTACACCCTTCATTGTCTCTCAGGCTGGTATGTTGATGCCAAGTTCGTGTCGAATGCCTTTGCCTTAAAGCGCAATAACGACAGTACGGCAATCATCCATGCGGAAGTTCCTGCCTCCAAGGTCATCATCACTGAGGATCCTGATGACAAGAAGAAGGACAAGGAAGGTTCTGCTTCTGCCGATGACAAATCCAATGACTCTGCCGAGGGCAACAATCCTCAGACAACTGGCAATGTGTCGCACCAATCACCACAATCTAATGATAGTGGCAATGTGGGTAAGTCTGGAGCAGATGGCAACAAGTCACCATCACCTCCTGAAAACAATTCCCCTCAGTCTGCTGACAGCCCTTCGCCCCAAGGTGAAGCCGATGGCAAGCAGAATGAAGGGAAGCAGCATGAGCAGATACCTTCTCAGCAAGGAGGACAGCAGCCACAACAGCCTAACGGCAATCAAAGACCGCCTTTCAACGGCTATCAGAAGCCTAACGGCTACTACAACCAGAACGGCAACAAATAGCCGTCTGAGGACTCAGGAATGCGACCTGCACCGCCAAACCATCCCAAAGGACGTTTACCGATACAGGACAACACGGCAAGCCGAAACGACTTTCTAAGCCCTGACGGGAACTTAGCAGGTAAAAGGACCGATTTTTAAGAGGTACTTTTCGAGAAATCCTTTTGTACTACATTATTTGTGACCAAATTTATGCAGTCCTAAAAGTTTCTCGGGCTACTCGCAGGCTCGCAGACCTATGTCCTTCTTTTTTACTGATTTATATTCATCCCTTTAATCATATTCAAAGATATGGCTAAGAAAAAGAAGATTATCAAGAAGACACCCACAAGGGTGCATTCCTTTCGCTGTACCGATAAGGACTGGAAGGAACTGAAAAAACTCGCTAAGGAATGTGGTATGAGCATAGGCAAGTATCTCGTTGAGACTGGCAAGAAGCATCACCCACGTCAGCGACTCACTCCAGAGGAAAGCAAAGCCCTGAACTCTCTGACTGAGGCACGTACCGACTTGATAAAAGTCCGCAGTAAGTTGCACGATGCTTCACCCGAGGAAAAGCAGAAGATGTTCAGATCTCCAAAGTTCATGAAGTGGTGGATTGAAGCCGTTGAACGACTCATCAAACACTGGTATAGCATTGAAGACAACCTTACTTCTCCTGTACTGACCAAAGTTCAAGAAGACGAATGATTATACTCGCAAGACCAGTAGCCTATGGCGGCAATGCCGCAAGGTACGCAATGGAGAAGGAGGATGCAACCGTGGTCAAGGTGAACCACATGCCTGACTATCTCGATGCCACCGAAATCTGGTATCGGATGAAGCATCACTGCCAGTTGCATCAACAGGACAGGACTGTTGGGCGAAAGTTGGAACGCTTCATGACCACGTTTGTACTCTCCCCATCCAAGGAAGAGTCAGAGAACTATACCTTGGATGACTGGGCAAACCTCGCTGATGAAGGATTGGAAGCTTTGGATTCAGTCGGACTTTTACCCAAAGGCTTTAAGGAGAAGGTCAAGACCAATTTCCGCAATTCTATGAGTGTTGCTGCCTTGCATCGGGATTCCAAGTCTGGAACCCTTCACCTGCATCTTGACTGTTGCCGTGTGGATAATGACGGCAAGACCAACGATGTTCACGATGTTCACATCAGAGCAATAAGGGCTGCGGAAATTATCAACGCAAGGCATGGTTGGGAGCAACCTCAGGAGGTTCGTGAAATGCGCCAACAAGATATAGCGGAGTTTTGCGAATATACCCTTCAGAAGATGGATAGTTTCGACATTGACCGTTACTTTGATATGCTTCGCATGAGAGGCTATGAGGTCAATCCAAGGTATGACACTACTAACTGCAAACTTGTGGGCTACACCATCGGCAAGAATGCCTCAGTGTTCAAGGCTTCTGCCATCGGTCGAAAGTTCATGGTATCACAGCTTGAAGCCACATGGAAGAAGATGCATCCTAAGCCTACTCAGGTCAAGATGCGACCTGCTTCACCTTCCGTTTCACCGGCTCGCCCTGCTCGCCCTGTTGCTCAGACAACGAAACCTACCCAGTCCAATTCTAAGCCATTGCCAGTTGCTACCAAGACTGCCTTCAATGTCAATGTTAGCGGTGAAATGAAGAGAATCTATATTCCGAACACGGTCAAGGACATCTTCCTCAATGAGGTTCAGGTTCCTGATTCTGATATGACTGCATCAAGAGAGGACATTTCTCATGTAGGTATGCTTCTCTTCCTTGATATGATTGATGCAGCAACAACCGTGTCCGAATCTTGTGGCGGTGGTGGTTCTGCTCCTTCCTCTGGTTGGGGTAAGGATGATGACGAAGACGAGCGTGAGCGGGCTCGCCGTTGCCTCCAGATGGCTCATGCCATGTGCAAGCCACCGCAGAAAAGACGTTCATTCCACCGTTAGACAAATCCTACATATCAATGAGAAGAACAAAACATGTAGAAGAACTCATCGAAGATGACGAGCAGAAGCCTGACTTCGATGACATGATGAACGAAGTCCAGGAAGAGATTGAAGAGCATGATGCCGAGGATGCTGTTGTCAGTCGTGCGCCTGAACTCAGGCAGTTGAGTGAGAACATTGACAAAGCGACCAACACTTGGATCAATGCAACTCTTCAACTGGAGTCTGCCATCCGTAAGTACAATTCAGCTCAGACTGCTCTTGGCAATGCCGTTGACACTATCAGTGGTAAGGTTGACACCATCAATACCCACATTGACAATGTTCTGAAGGATGCCCCAACCAAGTTGAAGGTTTCAGTCAGAGTCGATGATGTTGACTGGAAGAAGATTCAGGACATGTTCGACAAACAACATGAATGGATGACCACTCAGATGCAGAAGCATATCCGTGAGGTCAATCAAATGTTTTATGAAGAACGTAGAAGGGTTCAGGAAAGGTACAAGGAGTACGACGGAACCTACCTCGGACACTATGTGCAGTATTTCTTCTGGTTCTTCTTTGTCCTTGGACTCGTTATTTTCGGCTTGGCTATCTTCCTGATGCTCGACAGTCACTACCACTGGACGAAGTAATCTAATGTTTATACCCTCCAAAATCCCTACGAAACTTGGCATAGTCTAAGTTTGTAGGGATATTTTTTTTCTTGAAAACGTCATTTTCTTGAAAATGTGCACTATTGCCCGTTGTGGGAGCCAGATAGCATGAGTAACTTTGCACCGTCAAAATAAACGAGTGTAAACCTAATTGTTATAAAGTAAGCATTCCGTAAACCACGTTTAGATGGTTATGGAATACTTTTTATATAGTCCGCTAAATGGGAATTTACAATTCTGATATACTTCAGATGTAGGTTGCCGTTTCTAAAGCAATATAAAGTTTGTTTAAACTATGGTTGGCATTGTTCAAGCCTTTGGCTTCATATCCATTTGTATCCAAAATGTCACCTGTTTCAAAAAAAGCATACAACTTCAAATTGTAGAAGTCGCACACAGATTGAACTCCAGCCAATTCCATTTCTACAGCGATGCACCCTTCTTCCATACGTTTGCGTACAAGTCCTTTTGTTTCTCTGATCATCGAATCTGTCGTCCATATTTTACCTGTAATATATGGTACAGATAATTTGTCGAAAATTATGGAAAGTTCCTTGCTTGCGGCTATATCAATATAGTCGGATGGTGCTGCAAAATAATATGAACACCCGTCCCCTCTGTAACTTTGTGTCGGTATGATAAATCTACCTTGTGTGGTTGTACGGTCAAGACTGCCACAGGAACCGAACATAATGAACTTTGATGCTCCAGTTAGCCAGCTTGCAAGATGACATTGAGAGGATGCTACTGCTGAACCTATTCCTGACAGGTAGAAAGTTATCGTAACTCCTTTATAAGTTGTTTTATAGATATGCGTATCGCCATTGCAAGCCGGCATAGTTGCAATAATTTCAGATTCGTAGGAATCAAGTAAATGCCGATGAATCTCCTTCGAGAATATTATCAGGCATATATCTGCAAAATCTCCACGTCTGCCGTAGAAATCAAACAGATTGATCATTGGTTCAGTTTCAATATCATAACTATCAGTAATCATAGCATATTGAATCAGATGTGAGTTTTATATTGCTCCGGTATCTCAAGATTGAAAGTTCTGCATAATAACAGGACGTCGTGGACATCATTTTCATCGTATTCATATCCAAGATGGAACTGTACCTGTGCCTCCGGGTTTATGCATGTTACCTCAATATTCCCGATATTTCCTTTACCTGAGAAAGTTTCGCTTGGGAAAGTGTATCCGTCATATAGAATTCCATCTTCGACATATTCGAAACAATGCAGATCGATTATTCTTCCGTTGTCATCTTTCCAGACAGTATGGCTATCGGTCGTATAGTCCATTACAACTTCTCTGTATCCCTTCCAGGTAATCACGGATATGGCCTTACCATAGTCTTTCTTCTCTACGAACAGATCGATGTCGTTATGTATTCTTGTTTCTCTGCCTATAAGTGCATCGACACCCCAACCGCCGTCCAGAAACACCTTTACAGATGCTTCAGACAGCATTTCAAGAATCTCACATGCATCAAAATAAGTGACCATAAAATTGCAATTAAAATAAACTTTGGTGCAAAGTTAATAAAATTCCGTGAGACTAAAGAGACTTATACGTAGAAAGTTAAACATACAACTGTATTTTCGCAGAAAATACTATAAAATGCCACCTGAAAAGCCCACTTTTCGTGCACATTTTTCCAACTAAAGCCATTTTTTCAACCTGATTGCTGAAACGACAATAAGGTTCACAATACCTGATTTTGCACCTTCAGGAACGCAGCACAAAATGATAGAAAATGAAAATTTCCGTTCATTTCCGTGTTAAGATATGTTAAGCAGATGTTTTCATTTTGGGGTTTTTGAAATTTTTGTTTCCAGTTTGTTTCTTTTGGTACTTTTTGCTTTTTGGGAGTGTTGATATTCAGCACTTTACAATTCGGAAGCAGATTCTCAAGAAGAAGATCATGATGGTCGTCGGCGCATGTATTTTCCTCATTGCAGCAGCCCAGGCACTGCCTCTGTTCTTCGGCATTGGAGGTTAAACGCAGCGTGAGATTGTGAGTATGTAGAACGTTAAAACACTGACAGTTATGGCAGATACAAAGCAAGAGCGTTTTCCGGATTATCCCATTTTCAAGGGACTGCAACGTCCATTGGAGTTCTTCGGGTTGCAGGGACGCTACATCTACTGGGCGGCAGCCACCGCAGGAGGAGCCGTTGCGGGTTTCATCCTCGGCTACTGCATCTTCGGTTTCGTGGCAGGACTCGTGCTGCTAGTCCTCGCCGTAGCTGTCGGTGGCGTTCTCATCGTCATGAAGCAGCGCAAGGGCTTGCACAGCAAGAAGAGTGACAACGGCATATTCATCTATGCCTATTCAAAGAAAGTGTAAAACAAAAAAGAGAATCCATTATGTCCAAGTGGAAAGCTATCAATGATTGTAAGTGAATGGAGGTGGGGGCATCACGCATGAGGGTGCGCCCGCCTTTTTGCGATTAAAAAAGAAAAAGAACAATGACCCTATACATCATACTCATATTCTCAGCCATCTGCGTGGGCATGGCCATCAGTGTCAAGGCATTCGGCACGGGAGGGAAGCGCAAGCGCATCTTCCAGGACATCTACTTCTCCATCGAGGAAGTGGATGGCATCGGCGTGCTCTATACCAAGACGGGCGAATACTCCGCTGTTCTGAAGATGGAGAACCCTGTGCAGAAGTATTCCGCCAACATCGAGGCCTACTATGAGTTCACCCACCTCTTCGCCGCCCTTGCCCAGACCTTGGGCGAAGGCTATGCGCTGCACAAGCAGGACGTGTTTGTGAGGAAGGCATTCAAGGAAGAGAACGGTGGAAATCATGAGTTCCTGAGCGAGAGTTACTTCCGCTATTTCAACGGCAGACCCTTTACCGACAGCGTCTGCTACCTCACCATCACACAGGAGAACAAGAAGAGCCGTCTGATGTCGTTCGACAACAAGAAATGGCGTGACTTCTTGGTGAAGATACGCAAGGTGCACGACCAGCTGAGGGATGCCGGCGTGAAGTCCCGATTCCTCGGCAAAACGGAAGCCTGCGAGTATGTGGACCGTTTCTTCTCCATGAACTTCCGTGACAAGGTGGTGTCGATGACCAACTTCAAGGTCGATGACGAGACCATCGGCATGGGGGACCGTAGCTGCAAGGTGTATAGCCTTGTGGATGTGGATTATGCCAACTTGCCGTCGGTCATCCGTCCCTACGCAAATATCGAGGTGAACAACACCAGTATGCCCGTTGATCTCGTGAGCATCGTCGATAGCGTGCCCGGAGCCGACTGCGTGGTGTTCAACCAGATGGTGTTCGTGCCCAACCAGAAGCGTGAGCTTGCCCTACTCGACAAGAAGAAAAACCGCCATGCCTCCATGCCCAACCCCAGCAACCTGATGGCTGTAGAGGACATCAAGCGTGTGCAGGAGGTGATAGCCCGTGAGAGCAAGCAGCTCGTCTATACCCACTACAACCTCGTGGTGGCAGTGAGCGGCGACACCGACATACAGAAATGCACCAACCATCTCGAAAACTCCTTCTCGCGCATGGGCATCCACATCAGCAAGCGGGCCTACAACCAGTTGGAGCTGTTCGTCAACTCTTTCCCCGGCAACTGCTATGGCATGAATGCCGACTACGACCGATTCCTCACCCTCGGCGATGCCGCCACCTGTCTGATGTACAAGGAGCGCATCGTGCATAATGAGGACACCCCGCTGAAGATATACTATACCGACCGCCAAGGTGTGCCCGTAGCCATCGACATCACAGGAAAGGAGGGAAAGGAGAAGCTGACCGACAACTCGAACTTTTTTTGTTTGGGTCCTTCGGGCAGCGGCAAGTCGTTCCACATGAACTTCAATGTCGGCAAACGACGGCAAACGGATATAAACAACTCGTTGATTATCAATTAACAAGCGTTTGCAGACTTTGTTTTTGCCTATTGTGGATTATCCGTTTTTTGATTATTTTTGTACCGCATTTGTAGCTCGGCATCAGCGTGCCACGGCACAAGAAGCTGCACGACATAGCAGTAAATGCAACATAGCTGCACGTTGATTGTCGGACAATGCGAATAACGGAATAATTCACAATGGCAAAAACTATGGTAAAGAAAAAAGAAGCACTACTTAACAGTTCGGTCCAAGCTCCCGTCGGGGTGAGCCAGGGGCAGGAGTTCTACCGTCCCAAGCAGGTCGCGGAGCTGCTCGGCATCAGCATGAGGACCTATTATACAATGGTCAGCCGGGGCAAGCTGCATCCCGTCAAGCTCTCGGAGCGTGTGACGGTCGTCGCAAGAAAGGAGATCTTCTGCATGATAGAGGCGGCTATCGGAGTGGAACTGTCGAGGTCGATATTCTCAAACGGCAAACGGCATGTCACTGCCAAGGGAAAGGACTGCAAGGGAAAAGGGAATGAGAGTGGCAAGGCAGGCAATCAACGAGCTACAAAGAGGACTGCCAGGGACCGTGCTCCCGTCGGTGTCACCCACGACACACATTATACGATGGCGGAGGTCTGCGCCAAGTTCGACTACAGCTATGGCCGTCTCTACACGCTTAGGATGCGGTATCAGATTTCTGCCGTCCATGCTTTTGGCACGACGTGCTATCCCAAGGATGCAATCGACAAGGCGATGTCTGAGGAACGTGAGCGGTTGGGCAAGACACTCAGCGAGCATTGGTACACCTGCGGTGAGCTGATGCGCATCTATGGACTGGGCAAGACGCAGGTCAGACGGTTCGCCAACACCCACAACGTGCGGACGAAGAAAGCCAACGGCAACCGACTCTATTACTTGAAAGAGGATTGGGAGGCGGAACGAAGAAAGGCTGAGGACAAGAGCAGCTCAACCAAGGAGAAACGCAATGGAGCATCGTGAGCCATCAAAAGTGGGTATGTGCTATTGGCCAAATCCGTGTGTACTTGTGAAGAAACAACGGCAAATAAGCGGGTAAAACAAGCAAAATCGGTCATCTCCAAGGTGAAATACTCGTAAGGAGTTGTTGCCAGACGCAATCAGCCGTAACTTTGCAGAAGATTTAGCTGCACTCGGCAATTTGAAAGCACGCTTTCATTGCGCTCGTTTGCAAAATCTTTGCAAAAGATTTAGCAATCTATTTGCCTAACCGCATGGAGACTGCGGCAAGACGCAAGCATCATTTGGACCATTAAATTGAAACATCAAAAAAGGAAATAACATGACAAACCTTTGTACCAAAGTAACAGTACGCCAGCGCAAGCTGGCAAAGGACAAGGTATCGCTTTACCTTGACTTCTACCCTGCCATCCGCCATCCTCGGACGGGGCGGCTGACGCGGCGCGAGTATCTTGGCATATACATCTATGCCAACCCCACGGAGCGGTTCCAGCAGGATTACAACCGCTCGATGATGAAGAAAGCGGAGCTCATCAAGTGCCGCCGCACAGAATCGGTGATCAACGAGCAGTTTGGTTTCCTCGACCGGGCGAAAGGCCGCGAGAGCTTCCTCAACTATTTCGAGAAGCAGATGCAGGAGAATGAGTACGGCTACAACTGGCAGACGGCCTTCGGGCACTTCAAGGACTATTGTGGCGGTAGCTGCTGCTTTGACGACATCACCGTTGAGTACTGCCAGAAGTTCCTCGCTTACCTCATGTCGGAGAAGTGCGCCCGCAACGGCAAGCGGATGATGGCATCGTCGGCAAACAACTGTCTTTGCAAGCTCAAGGCCGTGCTCCGAATCGCCTTCGATGACGGAAAGCTCAAGGAGAATATCGCCACGAAGTTGGAGAAGGCCGAGAACGACAGCACGCCGAGGGAGTTTCTGACCCTTGACGAGGTGAAGCGTCTCGATGCCACACCATGCAAGAGCGAGGTGCTCAGACGGGCGGCATTGTTCTCAGTACTGACAGGACTGCGCATCAGCGACATCATCCGACTGAAATGGGACAATATCGAGCCGTCAGCAGATGGCGGTTGGATGCTTCACTTCCGCTCGAAAAAGACGCACAAGGAGAGTTTTCTGCCTGTCAGTGACGAGGCCGTAGAGCTGTGCGGAGAGCGGAAGGACGGTCAGGTGTTCAAGGACTTCACCCAGGGCATCGTGAGTTATCACCTGAAGGGCTGGCTCAAGGAGGCAGGCATCACGAAGCACATCACCTTCCACTGCTTCCGCCACACCTTCGCCACGTTGCAGCTGGCGGCTGGCACGGACATCTACACCATCTCGAAGTTGCTCACCCACAGCGACGTGACAACCACGCAGGTCTATACCGACGTGGTCAGCTCGCTCAAACGGGATGCGACGAACAAGATTTCGTTGAAGTGAGACTCACATCATCTCATTCTCACATACTAACAGAATAGAAAACTATCATTCTAACATACTAACATTTTGATACTATGGAAAACCAAACATCCAATCCTCAAACAACTACTACCATGAAGAACATCACCTTTGACGGGATGCCGGTCGCACTGGCATCCCTCCATGAGAAGTGCGATACCATCATCGCCCTGCTGTCAAACATCGCCAACGGCTCGTCCAGCGCAGCCATGCACACGCCTATCGGCATGACAGAGGCCAGCAAGCTGCTCGGCAAGAGTCCGTCCACCATCTATGAGATGACCTCGAAGCGGAAGATACCCTTCCGCAAGCGCGGCAACAAGCTATACTTCTTCCAGGACGAGCTGCTGAAGTGGATTACCGACGGAGGATGCAGCGACACCGACTATCCCGACACCGACACGGCAAACATTGATGACCGTAAGGCCGATGAGCATCTCAAATCCCTGCGGGCGGAAGTCAGACGCAAACCAAAGCCTTTGATGTCGTGATGTTGTGAAGAAGAATGGCGAAAGTCGATATGTTGACACTCGACATGTGTTGATATGTTGACACTCGACCAATGTCGACCCTCGACATGTGCTGACCATCGACTCGTGTTGATGTGTTGACTGTCGACTTGTGTCGATGTGTTGACTATAAACCAGTGTCGACTCTCGACATGAGTTGACACTCGACGAATGTAGACCCTCGACATGTGTTGACCATCGACTCATGTTGATGTGTCGACTGTCGACTTTACGCTTTTCAAACCGCAATACTTGGGCAGTAAGTAAGGCGACTTGATAGATAGGTATCTTAGGAAAGTGTCCAATATTTCCGAATAGCTTGTGTCAAGAGATTTAGGAAAAGAGTAAAAAACTGTCTACCTAAATCAGGAAAAGACAGTAATCAGATGATAAGACTTGGCACAGTTATCATGTGATTAGTCTTTGCAGAGTTATTACGTGATTAGTCTTTGCACGGTAATCACGTGATGAGACTTTGCACAGTAATCTCGTGATGAGACTTTGCACAGTAATCTCGTGATGAGTCTTTGCACAGTAATCATGTGATGAGTCTTTGCACAGTAATCACGTGATGAGTCTTTGCACGGTAATCACGTGAAGAGTCTTTGCAATCGCATAGTTCAAGCCTGTAAAAATCTGAATCTGCGGAAAACCGAGAAGATACAAAGCATTCGGAAATCAGCAACAGTTGAGGGCTATTACAATGGTTGCCAAATGATAGAATCTATCCAAGCAATCCATAGATAGAAACTATCCATGGATAAAATCTATCCTATCTATCAGAGCAATCTGCAGATAGAATCTATCTGATCTATCTAAGCAATCTACAGATAGATTTTATCCTTAGATAGTTGTGATAACTAAGATAGATAAGATAGAATCTATCTTTCGCATACTTTGAGCCTGGAAAAATCTGAGTCTGCGAATGAACGCGATCGCCCAATAATTGCGGAAAATACGCCATTTATCACTAAAAACAGACATGATGCCATATATATCGCAAAACATACTGCTACGGCAGTCAATTGGGAATAGCAAGTTGTGCTTTTGTGGCCACACGAGGCATTCGCCGTCGTATGCCCCCAAAAGTCACTTGCCAGCGGAGCTGGGATGAAATCTCGGTCGCAACTCCCGAATTTCTCTTGAAAGATGATGAGCCCATGAACTCGAAGACTGCCCAATGTAAATTTCAATTTTCAACAACTAACAACTTTAACAACTTCAACAGATGAACGAAACCAGCAGAAACCACGTCTGCAAAGTCAGACTCAACGATGAGGAGCTGAAGCTCTTCCAGAAGAAAGCACAGAGCTACGGCGGTAACACGAGTGCCATGATCCGAGATGCGGTCACCCGTTTCGACGACAAACGAACAAGAGGGAGGATAGAAGCAATGTCGACGCTGCTTTCCTTCTACACCAAGTATCAGCAACAACTCTCATGGCTCGGCGGCAACTTCAACCAAGTCATGCACCGTGCCAATGAGCTGGCCATTGATGACAAGCTCAACGAGAACTACTTCCATAAGGTTGTCATGCCAGAAGTCAAAGAAGCAGTAAAGACTATCAGGGGAATCAAAACAGGCCTGGATAAAATACATGACTTTTTGGAGCAAGTGTAGTTAGGTAAAGATGTCCTCATATGACTAACTTAAAACAGATTTTATGGCAAAAACAATAAATTTTAAAAATTTTGGCCAAATAATTTGGAACTTATTACTATTTTCCCTATCTTTGCCACATCTATCGCTGTCAGCGGATGTTAGCCGTTCGCTCAGGGAGAAAAAACTTTTAAACACATATAATTATGAAGATAAGTTTCCTCCTCTCAGTCATAGCGTTATCATTCAGTTTTTGTCCTTTGGCAAAAGCTCAGCGTCCCGGCGGAGTCGCCTCGCCGGAGGTATGGTTTCGGACAGTGCCGGCGACAAGTAATCTCCAGGGTTATTATTTATGGAAAGACTTTTCCGGTGATTCCGTGCGGAATTTGCTATATGACAGCCGTGGTGCTGCCTACGGTACGGAGTTCAGACAGCAACGCGACAATATTACAACCTTCTACTTCCATCCGGCCCTTGACCTTTCCGAGCGCACCGTTCCCAAGGAGGCCCTGCTGAGATACTCCAATCTCTCCCAGGCTACCGTCATCGGCATCTTCGGCCCCCAGGCATCCTCCTATAACCATGATGCCGTTCTCTACCATATTGACGGCCGCAGCGGAACCGGTTCTCTGCTGAGCAAGGACAAGATCGTCCGCGATGCAGGTACAGAGCCTCTTGACTATGGCAAGGACAGCGGCGAGGACCTTCTGTACACAGAGTCGGACTCGCTCAGTGCCGATGGTTTCCGCGAGAGCAGTCCGCGCATAGTCTCCTACCTGAAGGCAGACGCCCCTTCCCATACTTTATGGGGCGAGAGCAGTCGTTCCGTCATCACCACGGGCTACGGCTATTCCACCGATAACATCAACGGCACCACAGCCTTTAGCGGTACTTTCGGCAACAAGGCCTTCGAGGGCTATATCCCCGAGCTGATTGCCTACGGTAGAATGCTCACCCCTTTGGAACGCCGAAAGGTGGAGAGCTACCTCGCCCTCCGCTACGGCATCACCCTCAATGGATCCTACCTCGACAGCTCCGGCAACCTTGTCTGGGACATGACATCAGACTTATTATATTAATGTCTTATGTATAGAATAAACAAAATATGGGGACGAAAAAGCAAATAACGATTTGTAAGAAGAATACTGAAATTATGATTTATCCTGAATCAAAAAATGAAATTGGCTTATGGATTGCTCATCCTCCATGTTATATGGCTTCTGTAAGTGATGTTCGTAAAATAGAAAACATGATAAGCGCAGCATTACAACATAGCAATTCAGGGATACCTGTGAATGCCGAGACTGCAAAAAGCGTCTTAAAGGATATGCGTATAAAAAATTGGAATTTATTATATAAATCATATAAAATAATTAGTTATTCTGTAGCAGAAAAGAAAATTATTATTACACCTTTTGTTTATACGAACAAAGGGGTTTTCCCAGATTCGAAAGCAAAAAAAACTTTTGATATAGATGATTGTAAGAATGTAATTGGATTACTACTTCGACTATGATAATATCCAAGATGGGCGAAGTCGTCAAGACCCGCCGCACGATGATTGTGCCCAATCAGGCCATTGCCACCTATGTGACGCAGTGGACCTATGACAGCCACAACCGGCTCTTGGAGATGTTCTATCCCGACGAAGAGAAGGTGACCTATAGTTACAATCTCGGCGGTCAGCTTGACCATGTGCGCGGCTACAAGTCTTATGGCTACGATTATGTTAACAAGATTGGCTACGACAAGTTCGAGCAGCGCACGTACTTGAAGTACTGCAACGGAGCCGAGACCTTCTATAGCTATGACCCGCAGCGCCGCAGATTGCAGAATCTTGTAGTGAATGCCAAGGCAGGCACCATCATGGACAATGCCTATACCTATGACGCGGTGAGCAACGTGCTCAGCGTGAAGAACGGCGCTCCGCTTCCGCAGAGCGGCAAGGCTGGCGGGCAGATGGTGCATAACTATACATACGATGCCCTCTATCGTCTTGTTAGTGCAACTGGTACTTATACTGGTGCTGACAGCAAGACGGCAAGCTACACCCTTGCAATGGGTTACGACAATATGCACCGTATTACTTCGAAGCGTCAAATTCTTACACAGAACAATGTGCAGTTCAACGGCACATTGAATGCTGGTTATGACCTTACTTATACATATGGTACAGATACTGGCAAGAAGTTCCAACTCGCCAATGTGAAAGATGTGAACTACCGCACAGAGGAGACGCCTTCGGAGAGTGAGAATGTGAACAATAGTCATGCCTATGAGTATGATGCCAACGGAAACCTCATTTATGTCAATACAAGCCGTACAAAGAAGGATGGCGTGGCTGACGAGAAGACCGCAGAGCGTAAACTCAAATGGGATGAGGAGAACCGTCTCCTTGCTTCTGATGATAACGGCTTTGTGACCAACTATTGGTATGATGCTGATGGTGAGCGCACGGTGAAGACATCTGGCGAGAGTGACCAAGTCTATGTAAACTCCGAGTTTGCTGGAGGTCGCACGAATACTGCTAAGTTCTCACTCTACGTGAGTCCATATCTTGTATCCAACCAAGGCGGACGCTACACCAAGCATATCTACATTGGCAGTCAGCGTATCGTCAGTAAACTCGGTGACTTTGCTTCCTATGGCTCCGACCCACGTCGGATACCATATGCGGGTAGTGAGGCTGATGCTGTCAGCGTGGATTACAAGGGCAAGTACGCCAGCCAGCAGCAGGTGATCAAGGACAACTATACCACGTTTAATGTTCCTTACAATGGTGAGGACAACAACGACTACGTGGATGGCGAAGGCTTCTGCTGCAACGACGGTACCTTGGAGGCTGCACAGGTTAAGGCGATGGCTGCAAATGTAGCCGGAGCCAAGGCTATCAGTGGCAACTTCAAGGAGAACGACGACTACGAGAAAATGCAGTTCTACTACCACCCTGACCACTTGGGTAGCAGTAGCTATATCACCAACCTCGATGGCGAAGTAGCCCAGCATATCGAATATGTACCATTCGGTGAAGTGTTCATAGAAGAAAGAAACAACACTTGGAATACCCCTTATCTCTTCAATGCGAAGGAATTCGATGAGGAGACGGGATTGTATTACTATGGGGCGAGATACTATGAACCGAGGCTGAGTTTGTGGATGAGTACGGACCCACTATCGGAAAAATATCCTAATATTAGTGGATATGTTTATTGTTCAGAAAATCCAATCCGTTTTGCTGATTTTGATGGTCGTTGGTTTTGGGAAAAGAATGGAAATTTGCATGCAGAAAAGAATGATAATACGAAGACTATGGCGGAGTTCCTAGGCACAAGTCAAAAAAATGCTTTAGAAATTTTACATAGAAATAAGATAAGAACGGGGAAAAAAGGACGGATTAAAGTCGGCAATCTATCCAAACTTTCATTAGACAAGAATTCTTTATATGTAATGTATGCAGATAAAAGCGGTATTGTTCTTGAAGATAATATAGGAGTAGCTTTAGCTACAAGCTCATATTCAGGCAGTAAGGCTGGCGCTGGTCCACATCAAAACACACTTGCTGTCATGCATTATTATTTTGGAAAAGGAGAATCTGCTGATGTTGGTGATTATGCAACAGCTCTTTTGATGAGTACTAAGAGATTTAGAGAAAATCTAAATGCTGCAACAACTCAGAAAAAAGGAAATGATAAAATAACATTTTCAGTAGATATGACAACAGAAGTTTTTCATATCGGCAGAACTCCTGTTACATACAGGGTGTTCTCTGGTAACCGGACAAGCCATGTAGAATTCTATCTGTATCAATATAAAAATGGGAAAATGGATTCATTCAGTGACCCATTGGATATAGGAAGAGAAATAGGAGGCACTCCTTATGATTATAAACTTAGAACGGTTACATACTTTTTTAGGCCAGTAAGATGAGAAGATCAGCTTATTTTATAGGTATAACTATTTTGGTATCATGCCTAATATTAAGGCATGATTACCATAACTATTTTCATGGAAATAGCTTTATTAACTACAAAAAACTGCCAATGAATCTGAGTCCGTTTTATTTTAAAAGCTATGTTAAGAAAAATGGGGAAACTTATGATATAAGGTACTTTTGTTTTACATATAATGAGTATGGGGAGTTTATCGGATATGGTTCAGAAATACCATCTAATTCAAATAACTCAAAGTTCGTAATTAAAAATATTCTTAGCTACTACTTTAATACGAAGGATATTTTAATTCAATGCATTGACACAGATGGAAACAAACATTGGATTAAACCTATTCATGCTAAAAGTCAGTTAAATTTTACTGAAGTGACAAGGATAGAGAATTTTAAACTGCAAAATTATAAGCATGTAATAATATCTCATTGAGAATGCATATAAATGCCATTGATAAAAGTATCAGACGAAGTTTCGCACTTTTTCTACTCCTATTGTTTGTATGGAGTGGCAAAGGAAGGTCTTGTCTATACTCCTACTATGTCCGGGGCAATGTGCTTGGTGCTTCCGTGGAGGACGCCGAAGGCAACAAGTACACCGAAACTCATAATGAATATGACGGCTACTATCTCACTGCCAACGGCGACCAGTACACCTTCACCAAGCAGGCTGTGCTGTGCAGCGACCGTGCTTCTGCATTCGTGCCGCTACGCTATACGGCAATCAGGCAGTACGAGGGACAGTCAAGCGGCATCACCACCTCCGAGGCATGGAACGAGTATTACCTCACGGGCTATCACGGTGAGCTGAAGTCCTACAAGTTCAGCGACAAGGGTAAGTTGGGCGCTGACGGTTCGGGCAGGTTCGACTATCAGACCGCCATCCAGTACACCTCCAATGAGGGCAAACATATTTATGGTTTGCCAACCGACGTTACCGTTACAGGCGTCAACGCCAAGGTCTATCACCATGTCACGGCCACCTATGATGTGAACTATGCCGACCATATCACGCAGATACGGCAGCAGCTCGGCAGCGGCGAGGCCGTGTCCGACTACACCTACGATGCCTATGGCAATATCACCCGGACCACACTTCCAGCCAACGCCAAGGGTCAGCGTATGTGGTACAGCTACCGCTACGAGCCTGTGATGAACATGTACGTGGAGCGTGTGGACGATGCTTTCGGCTACCGCAGCGAGGCCGACAACTTCGACTACCGCTACGGCATGGCCTTGCAGCGCCGTGATCTTAACAACTTCTACTACGAGACCGACATCGACAACCTCGGCCGTGTGACGGCTGTGCGTGGTCCTAACGAGTTGGCTACGGGCGTGCCTTATATTATCGCATTCGACTATCAGCCTAAGGCTACCTTCGGCGAGACCGGCATCACGGCACCCGCCTACGCCGTAACGAAGCATTATGACATCCAGCATCCGAATGACGACATGGAGACGGTCACCTTCGTGGACGGCTTCGGTCGACCCGTGCAGGTGAAAAAGGACGGTGTCGTCACCACGGCCGCCAAGGGCAGCTCACCCAAGGACGAGACCGTGATGATTGTCAGCGGACGCAACGTCTATGATGCCTTCGGTCGTGTGGCAAAGACCTACTACCCGACAACGGAAGCCATTGGCAGCAAGGCTACATTTAATACGGCCTTTGACAATGTGTCACCGACAGTAACTGTCTATGACGTACTCGACCGTGCCATGAAGGTAACACTGCCCGACGGCAGTGAGACAAAGACAGAATACACCACCGATGCTAACAGCAATACGCTCAAGACAACGGTGACGGATGCATTAGGCCATCAGCAGGCAACCTACACTGACGGCAGCGGCAAGACGGTAAAGACTGAGCAGCTCAGCGGTCCCGACGGAACGATCACCACATCCTTCGAGTATGACGGCATCGACCGCCTTGTGAAGGTGACCGACACCGAGGGCAACGTGACGACATCCGTCTATGACATGGGCGACCGCCGCACGGAGGTCAACCACCCCGCCAGCGGCATCACCACATTCACCTATGACGATCTCGGCAATGTACTCACCAAGCAGACCGCCAACCTCAGAAAGGAGGGCAAGGCCATCAGCTATGAGTATGACTACGGACGCCTGACGGCCATCAACTATCCCGACCATCCGGAGAACAACGTGAAGTATTACTACGGCGGGCGCAATGCCTCCCAGAACCGTATCGGCAGGCTGATGCTCCGTGAGGATGGCAGCGGTGCCATCGAGTACTTCTACGGCAAGATGGGCGAAGTCGTCAAGACCCGGCGCACGATGATTGTGCCCAACCAGGCGATTGCAACTTATGTGACGCAATGGACTTATGACAGCCACAACCGCCTGTTGGAGATGATTTATCCTGATGAGGAGAAAATAACCTATTCTTACAATCTCGGCGGTCAGCTCGACCATGTGCGTGGCTACAAGTCCTACGGCTACGACTATGTGAACAAGATCAGCTACGACAAGTTCGAGCAGCGCACCTACCTCAAATACTGCAACGGTGCCGAGACCTTCTACAGTTACGACCCGCAGCGCCGAAGACTACAGAACCTCACGGTGAACGTCAAGGCAGGCACCATCATGGACAATGCCTATACCTACGATGCGGTGAGCAATGTGCTCAGCGTGAAGAACGGTGCCCCGCTCCCGCAGAGCGGCAAGGCTGGCGGCCAGATGAGCCACCAGTACACCTACGATGCGCTGTATCGTCTGGCAAGTGCAACGGGTACTTACACGGGTGCTGACAGCAAGACGGCATCCTACACCCTTGCGATGGGCTATGACAACATGCACCGCATCACGAGCAAGAAGCAGCACCTCACGCAAAGTAATGTGCAGTTCAACGGCTCGCTCAATGCCGGTTATGACCTCACCTATACCTATCAGGACTCTACGGGACACAAGTTCCAGCTGGCGAATGTCCGGGACGTGAACTACCGCACGGAGGGAACAGCCGAAGAGAACGACAAGGTGAATAATGGTCATCGCTACACCTACGATGCCAACGGTAACCTCGTCTATATCAACACCAGCCGTGTGAAGAAAGACGGCAAGGAGGATGAAAAGGCGACCGAGCAGAAGTTCAAGTGGGACGAGGAGAACAGGCTCCTTGCTGCAGATGAGAACGGTTTTGTGAGCAACTACTGGTACGATGCCGATGGTGAGCGCACCGTGAAGACCAGCGGCGAGGGTGAGCAGATCTATGTGAACTCTGAGTTTGCAGGTGGCAGGACGAACACAGCCAAGTTCTCGCTCTATGTCAGTCCGTATCTCGTAGCCAACCAAGGCGGACGATACACCAAGCATATCTACATCGGCAGCCAGCGTATTGTCAGCAAGCTCGGCGACTTCGCCTCCTACGGCTCAGACCCACGCAGGATACCGTATGCAGGTAGTGAGGCTGATGCTGTCAATGTGGATTACAAGGGCAAGTATGCCAGCCAGCAACAAGTCATCAAGGACAACTTTGCCACGTTCAATGTTCCTTACAATGGTGAGGATAACAACGACTATGTGAATGGTGAGGGCTTCTGCTGTAATGACGGTACCCCTGAGGCTGCACAGGCAAAGGCAATGGCTGCAAACGTGGCCGGGGCCAAGGCAATCAGCGGCAACTTCAAGGAGAACGACGACTACGAGAAGATGCAGTTCTACTACCATCCCGACCATTTGGGAAGCTCAAGCTACATCACCAACTTGGACGGTGAGGTGGCTCAGCATATCGAGTATGTGCCATTCGGAGAGGTGTTCATAGAAGAGCGCAACAATACGTGGAACACGCCTTATCTCTTCAACGCCAAGGAACTGGATGAGGAGACGGGTATGTATTACTATGGGGCAAGATACTATGATCCAAGAGTAAGTTTATGGATATGTACAGACCCATTAGAAGATGATTATCCAATGTTTACAAGCTACTGCTTTGTAAACAATAATCCTTTAATTTTTATTGATCCAAAAGGTATGGATTCTTATTATACTATGGATGGGGTATATTTAGGTGATGACAAGAAGAAAACTCAATATGTTTTTGCTGTAAGAAATGAAGATTATCGATTTGACAAAAAAAGTGGATATAATCTCATTTACCGAAAGACGCAATTGAGAAACAATAAGAATGAAGCCATTACCAAAGATGAATTTAATAATTTAGCAGGCACTTTGTTTGCTGAAAGTACCCCAGGAAAGAATAACTCTTGGAAAGAAGCTGCTGCTATTTATTCTGTATTGGAGAATAGAGGTAATGCAGATAACTGATGTTTCGTAAGTAAAAATAACTTTCAAATAATAGAAAAATAAAAGGTTCTGAGCTTCCTTATTTCAAGGAAATTTTGTATCTTTGTAATGCAAAAATAAATATACAAAAGCACTCAGAACCATGAACAAAGGTAGTAATTTATTCTCAGAAATAGCATCATTCTACTCAGAAAAATCTGAAGATTATGCTATGCACATTATAGGAGATACCATGAAATGTATAAATTTTTCAGACTATAATCTCTTTAGGCAGCATAGCAAGGTAAAGAAGTCTAATGAACTCTTTCACTATGCACAAATCCTTCAGATACTACTTTTGTTTCCCAGTTTCCGTGTCAATGGGGCAAGCCATTATACGGAGTCGGATCTCTTCAAGGTGCTAAGCTGCCATAAAGATGTATTCTACAGATTCATGCAAGATGACACAATTGATTGGCGCGACGTACTGTACAATATCACATGGCAGCTTTGGAAAAAGATTAAGATTCAGAAAAAGATCGATAAAGCCGAAGGTCAGAACGTTCTGCCAACAGTCTTTATTGTAGATGACAGTGACATCGAGAAGACGAACTATCGGTCAGAATTAGTAAGCCGTATATTCTCACATCCGCAACACAGATATATCCCAGGATACAAACACCTCTCTCTTGCCATCAACGATGGTAAGACGCTAATGAACCTTGACGTACAGCTTATGAGAGAAAGTAAAAACAGCAAGGACAAGCCCTATGGCTTGTCGGCTGAGGACAAAGACAAGCAATATAAGAAAGACTATAAAAAAGACTCTGCTATACAAAGCCGCATCAAGGATGCAGAGGATGAAAAGCCAAATGTAGTTATGGAGATGATCAAACGTGCGATAGACAAAGGTTTTAGAGCCGATTACTTGCTGAATGACAGCTGGTTTACGAGCTCTGAGCTTCTGAAGTTCTGTACAAGTAATCATATGCACCTGCTCGGTATGGTCAAGATGGGGAAGACAAAATACGACTATACCCGACAGGGATGGAGTGAGCCTAAGGCATATACAGCTAACAGCCTCGCTGCTTTTCTCTGGAAGGAGGAGAGAACACGCAATAATAAGAAGCATCATAAGAAATATGGCTATTACTACATGGAGTGCAACGTAAAGTACAAAGGCCAGAAAGCTAAGATGATTTTTATGCGGAAAAACAAAAAAGATAAGTGGAAGGCTTTGCTCTCCTCCAACTTAAGCCTTACTTTCTCTGAGGCCTACAAGATCTACTCTATGAGATGGGCTATTGAGGTTTCTTATGGCGATGAGAAGGGGCTGTTGGGACTGGAGAACTGCAGACAAAGAAGCTTTGCTGCACAGATAGCTCATGAGACCATCACTTGTCTGACATACAATATGCTTGCTTTAGTGAAGAGATTTTCTGCCTATGAGACTATCGGAGAACTGTTCCGTTGCTCTCTTGAGGGAGCAGTAAAGTTGTCCGTCACGGAAAAACTTTGGGGGCTGATACAGGAGATCGCAAACGCCTTGACGAAGGATGAGAGTTACCCAAATTCAACCGACGAGACCGTTGCTATCATCCTCGAGCATTCCGAGACTGTAAAATCTATTCAAAGGATTTGTGATCGGGTTGCATAGCTCAAGGAACTTGCGAAACATCAGCAGATAATAAGACAACATTAGAAATTGCATCAGGTGGTGGCATCTATGGCTATAATGAACGGGATAAAATTTTTAATGCCAAAGCTCCTAAAGACCATGTAAAAAATGCTTATAAAGGATTGATACGTGGAATTTTAGATGAATACGATTATTCTAATGGCGGCTATTACTGGCATGGAAGCGATTTTCATATGAAAGATAGACCTGCTTACAAAAGTTTTTATAAAACAGGATTTAAATTCTCGAGTCCATCTCATGATATTTGGAAGATGGGAAATTATAAGACAAATTCAAAGTGGGCATACAAGTATGAATCAACAGCAGCGTATGGCAATACTACATTCATGCATCTAAGTACATTATGGCAAAAGGAAAATCATAGTAATCATTGGGATGGAACATACAAAAGGAAATAAAATACTTTTAATTATTTATGTTTTAATTAGCATTATGGGGATTTCTTGTTCACATAAGGCTAAGTATTCAGAAGCTCAAAATAATAGCGCCAAATACTTAAACATAGATTTCGAAGCGCTAAGAGATTATTCAAACGGAAATAAAACAATTCTAATTGAAGACAAAACAAAGAAAAAAATTGAGGAGTTAAAAAATAATCAAAAAATATGTAGCTGGTTAAGCCATATGGAATATCCACCACACATATTTATATGTAATAATGAGTTTATATTCATTAGAGCAGTCTCTATAGCACCAACGGGATTGGATGCCAATTTTTTCCATTGGCTTATTGTTAGGCAATTCGACAAATCGATTGTTGCCAATATAGTAAGTCTATCAAGCAATGTAAAAAACTGCTTTAGTGTAAATGAAAAAAAACATTTTGTAGTTTTTTCATATGGAGATGATTATTTTTTCGAAGAAGATGAAGATAAAATTCCTATAGAAGAACGAGATTATATACTAAGAGATTCGTTAATACTTTGTAAAAAGAATGTCTTCTATATTAAGAATAAGTAGTGAATTTTGTGGCAATTTCTAAATTGTATAATCAAGTAGGAGGTAAACACTAATCATAGATGTTTATCTCCTATTTTCGTGTTCATCGACCGCTCATATCATTGTACGTGCTGTTCGGCATACGAGGTTTCTATTTGGGGTGCAATCCGAGATATTCACATCTATGGCTTCATGAAGGGAGGCTATCTCCTTTCTCAAGTCTGCGATAACGGACAGCAGCGCATTAATCTGGCGCTTGTCCTGCTCACGCTCAAGGCGGTACACCTCGTTCTGAGACTTGAGCGAGGCTATTACTTCCTTTAGACTTTCTATGATCTGGGCGTTTGTCATTACATCTACAAAGGTAATAAAATTTTACGTAATAACAAAACTTTCGGGCTGATATTTTACAAATATCTTATTGGTAATCAATAGGTTACATCGACCTCTAAACATCAATATACATCCACTGCGGTATTTTACAGAATTGGTAGAGATTCCCTGCATTATGAGAGAAAATGTCCTCCATGGCATCTCTGCGCGTCCTGTCGACTCATTTATAGAGGGTGCCTCGAACGTACCTCGTTCAAGGCGTTTATGATACGGGCTGAAACCGTCACTATCCCATCTGAGCAGCTTGACACTTTGCCTGTTCTTTGAAAAGAAGACAAATATACCGCCGCCCAGAGGAGCAAGACCCATCTCGTCGCGGACTATCCTTGAGAGTCCGTTAATGCCGTTGCGCATATCCACACACCTGGTGCATAGATAATAATGCATATTTTCATTCAGTCCGAACATATTCCTCCCTCCTTGACGAGCTTAAGGACAAACTCTGCCAGCGACCCTGCATCGGCTGTATCTATACTTAGGCTGACGCCTTTGCCGATGGCAAGTGTGACATTGCTGAGCAAATGAGAAGGATGACCTTCTTCCATGTTTCCCGTTGCCTCTGATATCTCTACAAAAGACGGCAGGGACCTGGAAGACTCTGCTGACTTGGATTCGGCGGTAATACCTTTGCGTATATCTGCTATTGTACGGCCTGTCTGATAAAGCCATTTCAGCATGCCGCGATAATAGACTTTGTTGTCGCGACATACCTCTGATAATTTTGTCAGACGACCACGGCGTAGTGATGCCTCGAAAATGGTCAGTGCCTTCTGGTAACGCTCTTTAGCTGTTTCACACATATCTTTCATCTTTATATTTCAGATGCAAAGATACGCACTTCTTATTTTGACTACAATACGCAATCGTGGAGACGATTACGTTCAAATAAACGTTACGATTATGGATGGTTTACTTTGTCCCGAATGTGGATGCCCGGAGGTCATTGTCTATGAAGACGGCACCTGCGAATGTCAAGGCTGTGGCTTCGGGGGAGTATTGATATGTACCGAAACTAAGTCGCCTCATGCTTTCAGTTGTCCACTGATTTCTGATAGGCTAGTCGCTCATCACCGTTCTGCAAATGGATGATGCCACAGTAAGTAAAGCCGCACTTTGTAAGGCAATGTCGCATGATGGCGTTATCCTTGTGTGTGTCAATACGTATATTACCTTCCTTTGAGAAACACCAATCAAGCAAGTCTTTCATGACTCCATGATAGTGTGATCGGCTCGCTACATTGTGAATGACGTGGTAAGGTCTATCGTCAAGCCATGCTCCATTGTATATGACAGCATATGTGGGCTCAGAACCTTTAACAAATGCCCATGTGGCGATGGTTTAACATCCTCTAAGAGTAGACAACTATCACCATTGGCGATATCTTTCGCTATCTGTCCTCTTGAAGGATGGTTGTCATCCCACTGGTGCGTGTTGCCGGAAGCAATCATGATTTTCCGACCACTGTCAATGAGATGCAGAACTTCTTGAACATCATTGACCGTTGCTCTCCTGATGGTATGCTTTGCTATCATAGGATTAAATGTAAATGGTCTCTCTTTCAGTTAAATAGCAGGACTTTTATCCTCATTGTGCCATTGTTACCTCTCTGAGCAGTCGTTCAGACAACTCATCAAAGGAGGTTCCTTCTGGTATCTTTCCTCCAGCCAGCTCATTGGCTACCTTTGACATGCATACTGCACCGACTGCTGCCATAGTTGACAGGTGCAACTTATTGGCAATGTACGTTGTGAGCCTCGTAAGCAATTTATCTATTTCGAGTTTATCTGTAATCATAAGTCTAATATTAATTGTCTAATTCCTTTTTCTGTACAAAAGCAATATTGGATGTATTCCGGGCCTGGATATTTCAGCAGTTTTGCCAACTTGATGAGGTTTAAACTTCGGTCGTATGCATCGCCATAGCTCCTTCGATACTCCAATAATATGGCATCCACACGTGAATCCGCAACAGGACCGATGACAATGTCATAGTCATGGTTGTAGGCATGAAGAGTACTCTTTTCTCTGTTCCTTAGCACAAAGAGTGCCCATTCAGCCGTTCTGCCATCGAACTTCTTTATCCTTACATCACTGGGACATCTTGAAGGGTTAAAAATGAATGGTGACACTTCCGGACTGCCTTCTCCAATAATAGCAGTGGTCCGCTGAGCCATGGCGACTGCACGAGTATAATCCTTCGTCAGATAGAAGCCACGGCCAAAGTCCTTGAAGTCCTTGCTCTTTGACAGGTCAATCTTGGTTATCAGTTGGTTACTGCCGTGATAGAGTATCATAAACGACCACCGTTATTGGCACATACACGTGAGACATCATTGACAATCTCTTGATTGCTGAGGGTCTTCTCAATGTCCTGGTATTGGCGTAGAAAATCCATCCCATTGAAAGTCACGATGTAGCTGTAGGCTTGTGTGAGAGGAACCTTCTTCTCGTCAGCGAAGTTGTTGATAACTGATACGACAAAATCACTCTCCTCTGAGTTAAAGCCTGATTTGTCAACGACATTAATCTGCAATGCCGACCCCATCTTGCCAAGAATGAAAGATGCCACTTCAGGCGTTATCGGTGCACCATGCTCAATCTTCGAAACGCGAGACTCCTTCAGACCAATCAGTCTGCCGAGCTGGGCTTGTGTAAGGCCTTTCTTCTTTCGCTCCTCGCGTATAATCATCCCTAAACTTTTGTTCTCCATATCAACCTATCTATTGTTGTTTACCGCAAAGGTAAGCAAAACTTTCCAATTATGGAAAGTTATAGGCAAGAAAGTTGCGCTTATAAAAAGTTAAAGACAAAACTCAGACTCTTAATATTTCATAACAGCAAGTAGAATAACAGCCTTAGAATTCGCTAAACGCAGCCTTTTTAGTCATGCACATTTTTGTACCATTTATCTTGTAACTATTTGGTAATCAAGCAACATTTTATTTCCACATGAACAGCGTGGTGCGTCAGTTGTGGGAGCAGAACACCGACATCGTCATGGTCGATACGGGTAACTCGTATGAGGGACTCTGCGAGTATGTGGGCGGCAAGTACATCGCCTATACGGAGGACAAGCCCATCACCATGAACCCCTTCAACATCAGCAAGCGGGAGCTGAACATTGAGAAGATAGACTTCCTGAAGAACCTGATACTGCTGATATGGAAAGGCTCGGAGACGCAGATACCCGAACTGGAGTTCCGTGTCGTGGAGCAGTTGGTGACGGAGTATTACGATTTCTATTTCAACGGTGTGCAGCCCTATCCTTCCTCACAGAAGGAGACACTGAGAAAAAACCTCTCCACCATGGAGAAGCGGCGCGGCACGGAGCTGACGCAGATACACGACAAGGTGGAGAAACTCATCAAGGGACTGGAGGAACGGCGCATGGCATTGAGCGTGAAGACCCTCTCCTTCGACTCATTCTATGAGTTCGCCTGTGAGCGTCTCGACCAGATCTGCATCGAGAACAACATCACCACCATCGACTGCGACAACTTCGCCTATATGCTCCAAAACTTCTACCGTGGCGGCAAGTACGACAAGATTCTCAACGAGAACGTGGATAGCACCTTGTTCGACGAGACCTTCATCGTCTTCGAGGTGGATGCCATCAAGGAGAACAAGCAGCTCTTCCCCATCGTGACGCTCATCATCATGGACGTGTTCCTGCAGAAGATGCGCCTGAAGAAGAACCGCAAGTGCCTTGTCATCGAGGAGGCATGGAAAGCCATCGCCTCGCCGCTGATGGCCGAGTACATCAAGTACCTATACAAGACAGCCCGAAAGTTCTGGGCGAGCGTGGGCGTAGTGACACAGGAGATACAGGACATCATCGGCAGTCCCATCGTGAAGGAAGCCATCATCAACAACTCCGACGTGGTGATGCTGCTCGACCAAAGCAAATTTCGTGAGCGATTCGACGAGATCAAGGCGATATTAGGATTGACGGATGTGGATTGCAAGAAGATATTCACTGTCAACCGCTTGGATAACAAGGAGGGAAGAAGTTTCTTCCGTGAGGTGTTTATCCGACGTGGATCGACGAGCGGAGTGTATGGTGTGGAGGAGCCGCACGAGTGCTATATGACCTACACCACCGAGCGAGCTGAGAAGGAGGCATTGAAACTCTATAAGCATGAACTGAAGTGCAGACATCAGGAGGCTATCGAGCGGTATTGCAGAGATTGGGATGCCAGTGGCATCGGGAAGTCGTTGGCATTTGCGCAGAAGGTCAATGAGGCGGGGCATGTGCTCAATTTGACGGACGATGGAGCCACTCGCCGCTGACACGGCGAGCACGGGGGCTGATTGATGGAAACGGAAATCCCGGAATAGACGTAAAGCCCAGATGCCCGAAAGCAAAACTTTCGGGAACGGTGGCTGGGTAGTATTTACGATTAGTAGTAAATACGATTAGTAGTGAATACTACCAATAGTAAATACTACAAGTAGTAAAGTAGTGGAATAGTAGAAACTGAAAGTAGTAAAAACGTAAAGTAGTGAAGCAATGAGACGTTTATACCTTATTATAATATATATGTGTCTTACACTTGTCGTGGGAAGGGTTCATGCGCAGTATTACAGCGTGAACTACGACAAGCAGATCGTTGCCGCCATGGCTGCCGCATTCGGTGCTGGAGCTATGGCAGAGAGCTATTATAACGAGCAGGTGGGCGAAATCTTGAAGCACTACAATGCCGCAGAGGTTGCCACTGCCGGCATCTTCGCTGCCAAGTTCTTGGAGCGCAAGGCATTCACCGACCTCGGCATTTGGAGCAGTAGCACGGAGAACTACTATTACCGCCGCATCCACAATATGGTGGCGAACAAGATTATGCCCAAGATATGGACGGTGGCAGGAATGATGCTGAAAAGTCCGCAGACCGCCCTCTACTGGGGCAGTTACCTGATGAAGATATGCGCCGACACAAAGTCGCTGTGTATGCAGTTTGAGAGTGTCGTGACCAACAGTAGCTTGACCTTTGCCGACATTCAGTTCTTGGAAATCAACCAAGAGATAGCCGCCATCCTCAAACTCTCGGAGATAGGCAATGTAGATTGGCAGCAGCTGTTGGATGACATCGCCAGTGTGCCCGGCAACTTCACCGTGGAGAACCTCACCGCCGACATCGAGACGCTTTACAATATGGGAGCATCGTTGGCGACGGCAGGTATCAACGGGGCATCAGGCGCACTCTTGCAGCAGAGTGCCTTCAACGACCTTTTCAATGGCAAGGTGAGTAAAATCATCGACATCTATGACAACTACCATGACCTCTATGAACAGGCAGAGAACGGCATCGGCAGCACACTCCTTAGTCTGGTGGGTGGCGAGGACAACGTGGCAGCCCTCTTCGACCTCTCCAACTACAACATCACCTCGTGGATGACAGACTATCTGAGCGAGACGCAGGGCAACTACTATACACAGCGTTGGTACATTGCCCGACGAGACCAAGGCAGCGTAAGCCTCTGTGACTACTATCCGCCGACCGATGACAACAGTATTCTGAACGGTGACCATTGGTATCGTATCAACACCTCCGACCCCAACTTCTACCCTAACAGCACGCAGCGAGAGCAGATACTGGCCAACTCGGAGAACCATGCCGGATGGAGCCGCAGCCGTGTGCAGCAGCTCAACGCCCAGAGCGACGGCTTCACCTATACGATGAACTATTGGATGTCGTCGTACATCATCAGCCGTGGCGGCAAGCAGACCAAGAAGGCCTACGCCTACGAGATACACGTTACCAAGAGCTGGAACAACGTGGAAGAGGTGTATGAGGATGTCTTCGACTCCTACAGCATGGACTTGAATACCTTCAAGCGTCAGTTGCAGGCACGTCTCTCGGAGTATAACGACAACGAGGAGGGCTATGTCTATTACATCGGCAGTGACGCACGCCGTTACTATCAAGCCACCGATGCCGCCAAACTGAAGGGCGTGGAGAGCGTGACCATCAGCGTCACCTGTTCGGACGGTGTCACCCTCGGACAGGGCAGCACGCAGTACAAGTGCCGTGAGTGCGGCGGTTCGCTCAATGCCCACAGCAAGGAATGCGCCATGAGGACAAGCGTATCAGAAAATAATCTCGACCTATCGGAACTGGACGAGAAGGAACGTGAGGCGAATAGCAAGATAGCCCTGTTGGAGGCGCAGATAAGCCAGTTGGAGACAGAGAACAGGAACCTGCTCACGCAGATAGCCAATGCCTCTGTGGAGGAAGCCCCTGCCTTGCGGCAGCAACATAATGTCAACAAGACGAAGATAGACAACCTGAAGAAGGAATTGGCGACATGGCAGCAGCAGTTGGCAGACATACAGAATGCCAAGAGCGAGGCGGCTAACGACAATGCCACCTCCACCGATGACTACTACCGCATCCCTGCCATCATGCAGGATGTGAAGTCAGCCTACAATCTCACGTGGCAAGGTGCCGGTTCGTGGAACGGCTACACCTACGTCCGAACTGCCACCATGCCCAACATCAACGGCATTATCACCTTCAAGGCGACACTGTCCATTGCAAGGAAGCCCAAGTACTTCCTTGGCATCAAGATACACCGTGCGATACTGCAAATATCGTGGGAGCTGACCTCGGAATACACCGACACACAGGTGGTGGATGTGCTGACCCTTGACCCGAATGCCTCTGACGAGGAGAAGACGAGGCAGGTGAACAGCCGTATCTCGGAGATAGCCCAGGAGTTCCCGTCGTGCAGCATCACCACAGAATATGCCAAGAGCGAGGCAACCCAGACCGCCGACAATGACGATGTAATACACCTGCTCTGGTCGAGCGACCGTCTGGAGATAGCCCGTGAAGTAGATAGCCGTATCACCAAGATTTACGCCGACTTGGTATCATTAGAAAAAATGATGCACTACAAGCGCAGCATCATTGACGTGCTGAAGGACATTCTTCCTTCAATCGACGCAGACCAAGGTCGCAGAAGGACACTCATTGAAGAGTGCTACGAGCGATGGAGAGAGAATGCAGACCCTAACAGAGGGAATGGTGAAGATAACGAGAACGAAAACTGAGGGAGGAACGGAGAATGAGACATACCATCATCATAGCTCTCCTGCTGATTACCCTCTTCCCCAATACAGCCTTGGCGCAATGGGGATTCGATGCGGTATCGGTGGAAGCATACATCAACGACCACAAGAAGCAGCGCAGCCTCTTGCTGGCACGCAGCACTTTGGAGTACAGCAATCAACTGCTGCATGAATACAGCAGTGAAGAGGTGGGCAAATACAAGGAACT
>ENA-UPWK01000643-UPWK01000643.1-human-gut-metagenome-genome-assembly--contig:-NODE-643-length-34378-cov-144.426751_pt1 | contig 34378 bp, 29 predicted proteins | sample MGYA00250048_ERZ773373 | MGnify/ENA primary metagenome ERZ773373 (study PRJEB29103, sample SAMN06112059) | human gut metagenome | biome: human gut; feature: ankylosing spondylitis patient; material... | reverse complement strand
TCGGTTCTGCCTTGTATGCCTCAGCATCTTCCTTTGAGACGGCTTTCTTGAAAAAGCCTTTATAGGGGGTCAGCATCTCGTTGCTTACGCGTGGATTGCGCACATATCTGCGGAAATGGTCGGCATTCTTGCACATACGGGATTGCATGTGGTCCATCAGAACTTCCAGCGTAACGTCGCGGAGGTCTTTTGCCGAAATCCGTTGGAGCAGGTCCAGACCTCCTCTTTTGGACTTTTCAGAGCGCAACCGTGCCATGAAGTCGGCAATGACCCGGTGGTTTCCTCTGGAAGCGACCAGTATCCGTGAAACGGCATCTTCGTCGAGCTTGTACTGCCGGGCAAAATAACGTGCTGTCTCATCCGTCATGAACATAGACACATAAGCGTTGCGGATGGAATCTTCATGAACCATGCGGCGGTCGTTCGCCGCACGCTGTTCGGGCGTAACCGTCGGTAACTCCGCATTTTCGGGTGGCGGCACAAGTTCAAAATCTACCGCATGGCCGTCACCGACAGTCTTGTCCATCTTCACTGTCAGTTCATGGTCCTTGCCGAAAGACAGTTTGGCATAGCCGAACTTTCCGTCTTTGGAGACCCATACCAGCATGTCGCCTTTGCCAGCCGTCAAGGAAGCTTTTCCCTCTTCATCACTCTGTTTCCGGGCCACAGTATAGAACTCCGCATAATTATAGAGTTTGAACTCCACACAGGCATCAGATACCGGATTGCCTTGCCCATCCGTTACCGTAACGGTGGACTTGGCTGTCGCTGCATAGTTACCGATTACATTGATTTCCGTATAAGTAGGAGTGACGGACATCACTTCCTCCGCTCCTTCATAACGTCCGAAGACCTTGGTATGCATCAACATACCGCGACTGGCCGGAGCATTGAACCAGCCAAGGTTGAGTACCGGTTCCGGTTCGCAGGCTCCAAGAAAATACCATTTCCCGTCTGCCCATGCTTCTACCCACGCATGATTGTCGTCCGTATGCGCCCACCGGGGGGTGTAGACCTGACGGGCAGGAATGCCCACCGAACGCAAGGCGGCAACCAGCAAGGTAGATTCCTCACCACAACGCCCGTATGCCGTGCGTACCGTTGCCAAAGGCGAACTGGTACGGGCATCGGAGGGAGTATAGATAGCCTTCTCGTGGCACCAGTGGTTCACCTCCAGAATGGCATCATAAAGGGACAGAGACTTGACACGATTCTTCAGTTCTTCGTAAAACACTACCCGTGCACTATCCAGATGCTCATTGTTCACCCGCACCGGAAGCACGAAATGACGGAACACCTCCTCGGGCACCGTTTCTCCCCAAGGCATTTCCTCGGCCGCCTTCCGAGAGGCTCGCACATTCATCAGATGAAATTCGCCGGGGTAGTCGGTTATGTCTGCCAAAGGCATATAGGCATAGAGAAACTCCAGTGCCTCACGCTCATACGGCGTCAGGTCCGCATCGAAAATAGCGAACAAATCACCCTGCGGTAACCTTTCCTTTTTTTGATTGAAGTCCTGCTCCACACGTTGGCGGTAAGAAGCGTCTGTAATGAAAGAACGTCCGCCACAAGAGGACAGCAGACATACCACTCCAAGAAATCCCAGAAGTCGTGCAACTCGTTTCATAATCCTTATTATTGAGGTTGAGCCACAAAAATAAGGATTATATTTCAATTTTTACTTCAGATGTATCACCAAAGTCATGTCTCCGGAGAAAATGAAGCTACATTTGGCATAGGACGGAGGCCCCATCATGCCTTCGGCATCATTGCTGAAACCAAACTTCTCCGTAGGGATGCCAAAAGCCCCGCTATCCAGCTTCCCGTTTCCATTCTCATCCTGGAAAAGGGAAATGGCATACGTGCCCGCAGGAAGTCCCTGGCAAGGGATGGAGAGCGACGTATCTTTTACATCTATCCGGAAAGCGGTCAAGGGTTTCTTCATGAACGCCTCTTCCGAGTTATAGAGGGCGACGTAGAGATGTCCCTCCACCTTTTCAATGTCACGCACTTCAATGGTCAGGTTCTGAGCAAAAAGCATCTGGGCAACACTTTGTAACACAAACACTAAAAAAATAATCATTGCTTTCATCTTTGTTCTTTTTTAAAGAGTTATCATTAGAAATTGGATACATCGTAAGCAGCCTTCTTCCCCAAAGTGACGTACACTCCTACATAAAAGAAACGGTCTTGGGAAGCCAGGACAGCCTTGTTGTCTACTTTGCCAAACTCATTCTTGCGACCGAGGATATTGCTGGCGGAAGCATGGATAATCACCTTCTTGCTCGCCAGAAAGGTCACCCCTAAATCCAAGCTATTATAAGGCTTCACTTCATCGTTCATCAACCCCGGCAGCAATGGATTATGATAGGGACGCCCCGTGCTGAAACGGTTCGTTAAGCTGATGATGGAGTGAAGACGGGGCAAGGAATATTTCACAACCAATGCCGCGTTATGCCGAGTGGCATACTGGGGAATGGTCAGCTCGGAACAACTCTGATATTTACGCTTGGAAATGTTATACGTATAGGACAACTGGTATTCCAGATTCTTTATCGAAATCCGGTCGCGGAAGAACAAGTCTACACCTCTGCTATATCCGTATCCACCGGAAGTCAGAAGTACACTCCCCGTTCCAGCATCTGTTTCTTCCAGAACCAAGCGGCTATAGTCTTTATAATAAAGTTCTGCCTTATAGAAACGTCCTTCATAACCGTATTGCATCCCCAGATTATATTGCATGCACACCTCGGACATCAACTTCCGGTTACGTACCAACCAGTCATTTTCGGGCAATTGCGTGTAGCGGCCCACTATGCCAGAGAGCATCATATCCCCCAAATAGTAATTTACCGCCAGACGCGGAGAAAAATTCATCTTCCGGTTCAGAGAAGTGTACTCCGTACGGAAAGACAATTCTGCCTTCAAGCGCTCCAGCGGATAGTAAGCAGCCGAAAAGAAACCTGCACTGATAGTGGGGGACATTTGGTTGGCATCGTCTATGTCGGAGTATAGATAACAATTCCGATAGTTACGGATATAACTCTCCACCCCCATATCCAGGTGGAATACTGACGAGAAGCGCCTAGACATCTTAGTCTTCAAATGCAACTCCCACTGGCGTTCCAGCCAATTATCTCCCGAAACAGCAGCAGCGTTGACCTCCCGATTATAATAGGAATAAGCAGCCCCTGCAAACCAGTCCCATCCACCTGCCGCACGATAGCGAAAGGTAGCATTGACGTAGATGTTGTCTTCGGCCAGAGCGAACAATCTGCGTTCATCCCCCTCATAGGCAGAAAAGTCTGTCCGGTCATATTGCGCATAGATCTTAAAAACCGTCGCATCGCCGGGGGTATGACGGAACTGGGTGGCACCGGAAAACATCCGGTAGGGCCGCTCAAATTCTGTCCGTCCGGAATAAACCTTGTCATATAAGCTCAGATTCTGGTAATTCAGATCGACGGACAAGGAGCCACGGTCCAAAGTCTTGGTACCGCCCCCGCCCACACCGACTACGGAAGCATTCACGCCCACCTTATCCACTTTACTATAATCCTTGGTTTCTAAGGGCAGAACAGCCGAAAGAGCCTCTCCGTACTCCTGCGAAGCCCCGCCGGAAGCAAAATTCACCCCACTGAACATGAAGGTGGAATAACGACTACGCGAAGGGGTATTTATTCCATTGGAGGTATAGGGATTCAACACATGCATCCCATCAATGAAGGTCTGTGTCTCATAGCTGCTCCCACCACGTACCAGTAATTCGCCGGTCTCCCCCTGCACCTGCGTACCGGGCAAGGTCTGCAATGCCTTGTACAAATCACCGTTTGCACCGCCCACCGTGACTAGTTCCACCGGATGCATATCGCTCCACCTGCTATTGGCGGCAGGAGTCTTTTTCCCTCTTACCACCACTTCGTCCAGACCTATACTATCGATATTGAATGTCAGACGCACGGTATCCGTCACCGACTTCTGCGCTACGGAAGCTTGTACAAAGAGAAGTCCGCCCGTCATTAAAAAGATTATTTTCCACTTCATATCTTCATGTTCGTTATGTTTTCCTGCCACAAACATAAAGGAAGGACACGGACAAAAAAAATATCCGGGACAGACGACCCGGATATGTGACGAACAACCAACGACTTGTGACGAATGGCGTATCTCTGTGACGAATAGCTACCGCTTTATCTTGTTTTCTATCAGTGCTTTCACCTCCTTGGCATAGGCACGTGAAACAGGAATCTCCTCTCCATCTCCCTCCAGCCTCAACCGGTATCCTTGAGAGTTTCCGTCCACTTTCACCACCTTGCGGGCATTCACCAGAAAGGCTCTATGACACCGGATAATGAAGGGGCAGGCAGCAACCGCCTCCTCTGCCTGCTTCATCGTGGCACGCAACATCTTCCGGGTACTCTCTCCCTTCAGTCGATAATCCACCTTCACATAATTTCCTTCAGCCTCCGCATAAAGAAAATCTACGGCCTTCACTTCCAGCATATCTTTGGTGCCACCGGAAAACACCAACACTTCCTCCGGAGAAAACTCCTTACTTTCCGCCCCAACCTCTTGAGATGCCCTCTTTGAAAGGTGGCAATTTATCTCCATGGCTTCTTGCAGATTACGGGTCAGTTGCAAATTGCGATTCCACAGCAAGAAAAACACGACTGGAAAAGGTGCCAGTACCATTACCCAAGACAAAGCCAGAAAAAACAACCGCTTGTCCAGCCACATACCCATCAACCATGAATGATAGACCCAAATTCCCACCGCTATCAGTAACAGCATCAGCAACACGTCCAACACGTGTTTACCCAACGTCCAGTTCTGCTCTTTATAATAGGTGGGAAACAATGCCGGAAGCAGGTAAGTGAAGATGCTCGAAGCACCCGCCGCTATAAGTGCCGAACCGGCAACCACCCAAAATACACCTTCCTTTATCCGGGAAATACCGAAAGGTTGGAGTATATATAGTATCAGAAATATAATGACCGAAGGTATCACCACCGCTTTCCAACGTTGATAAAACATGGGATAGGGGCTCCGCCAAAGTTCTGTCAGTTTATTCATAAGTATTACCTCTCTTCTTTACATGGTAGTACATGCAAAGATATGTAATATATTTGTTATATACGGATTGCAAAATACAGTATTTCTAGAGAAAATGAAGAAAGAAACATAAGTTTTTATGTTATAGAACATATTTATCGCAAACATTTCGTATCTTTGCAGCGTTATAAGATAAAAGAAAAGATATAAAACCCGCTTTCCGAAACGCGGAGAGCACAAAAAGATGAGAATTATGAAAAAGAATGCAAATGAAATTTTTATGTTACAGTACCAAATCAAACGCTATCAAGCAATGGGTAATGGAACAATGTGCCAAACACTGAACGGTAAACTACAAAAACTGCTTGCAAAGCAGCCCCTTGTAACCATGTAAAAAAAACACCTTTAAATACAATGAATGAAGGGCGGAGAACTGAAAAATTCCCCGCCCTTCTTCTTCTCTGGCATATTCCAAACCAACAGAAAATAACTCAAGCCGCAACAATATCCTTCCCGAAAGGAGTCAATGCCAGCCCTGCCAACTTAAAATGTTGAATACCGAAAGGAATGCCTATAATAGTGATGCACAGCAACAACCCGAATCCCAAGTGCGAAAGGCAAATCCAAATGCCGCCCAAGAATATCCAAAGAATATTCATCAGCACATAGAGGCAACCGTTGGAACGTTCCCCGCTACGAACCTCTTTGCCGAAAGGCCACAAGGCAAGGCTTGCCATTTTCAAGGTCTGCATGCCGAAAGGGATGCCAATAATGGTGAACATCATCAATAAACTTGCAATAAGATACTCCACAGCAGTGATGATACCTCCAAACATCAACCACAAAATATTCATAAAACAGCCCATAGCTTTCCTTTTTTTAATACTGAACACAAATATAGCATTATTTATTTGAATGGTCCGTCTCCCAGTCACTAAATTCAAAACTCAGCTGCTCCCAGACTCCTTTCTCCTCCCCCTCTTCACGGGGGTTGGAAACGGAAAGCCCAATCAAACGGATAGGATGATGTTCATAATCCACTTCCTGCAGCAATTGCTTTGCCAAAGGCAGAATCACGTCAAGGGCAACCAGCTCCTTTGTTTGGGTCATACTGCGGGTAATCTGGCTAAAATCATGAAACTTGATTTTCAGCGTCAGCGTATTCCCGCGGAAATTGGCGTGCTCCAGTCGCCCCACCAGCTCCACTGCCGCATGGTACAACTCTATAATGACGGATGAACGCTTGCTGATGTCCTTCTCCAACGTATGTTCACAGCCCACAGACTTGCGGATACGGACAGCCTCTACCGGACGGGTATCGATGCCACGGGCAAAATCATAATAGACTGTCCCCACTTTGCCAAACTCGCGGGTCAGCATTTCCAAAGACTGCATGCGCAGCTGTTCCCCGTTGTGAATCCCCAAGGTGTGCATCTTCTTCGCCGTTACCGGTCCCACTCCCCAAAAACTTTCAATGGGCAGCCGGGCAACAAAGTCCAGTGCCTGGGCAGGATGTATGGTGCAAAGCCCGTCCGGCTTGCGGTAGTCCGAGGCTATCTTGGCAAGAAACTTATTATAGGATATGCCGGCGGAAGCCACCAGATTCAACCTCTCCCGCACCTTCCGCTTTATCTCCTTCGCGATGTCCACAGCCAACGGAATGCCCGGTTTATTCTCCGTCACATCCAAAAAAGCCTCGTCCAGCGAAATGGGCTCGATGACATCCGTATATTCATGAAAGATTTCGTGTATCTGGCGGGAAACGGATTTGTAGACTTCCATCCGTCCCGGGATAAAGATAAGTTGGGGGCACAGCCGCTTTGCCTTCAGTGACGACATGGCAGAACGCACCCCGAAACGCCGTGCCTCGTAACTGGCTGCCGCCACCACTCCCCGCTCCTCCGCATGGCCCACGGCAATGGGCTTGCCCCGCAATGCAGGATTATCACGCTGTTCTACGGAGGCGTAGAATGCGTCCATATCGATGTGTATAATTTTTCGTCCGGTCATTCTTCTTTCAACTCCCCGATACAAAGATACACTAATTTTTCTTCATCCGAAGTATCCGCCGATAGACATAAATGAAGGCTGGTATTAAAAAGGCATCTGCAAAAATCCATGCAGTAGGGTCACCAAAACACACGGCCAGATAGCCGAAAGCCGGAACAGCCAGCAGGCTGACCAGTATCCGGGCAATCATCTCCGAGACACCGGAAAGCATGGCAAGATTGGTATATCCCACCCCCTGGATAGTGTATCGCAGGATGCAGAGCAGTCCCAGAACCGGGAAAAAGGAAACGGAAATGTGCAGGAACAACTCCGTATTCTTTAAAATCTCCAACTCAGAGGCATCTACAAAGAGCAGGACAAAAGTCCTGGCACCGAACATCAGTACACAGAAAGTGAACGCCCAATAAACAATCATCATCAGGGTGCTTGCCTTGACTCCCATCCAGATACGTTCCGGCTTGCCCGCACCGTAGTTTTGCCCGCTATAGGTGGCCATTGCCATGCCCAGACTCTCGAAAGGACACATGAAAAACATCTTGATACGCATGGCTGCCGTGAATGCAGCCACACAAGCCGTACCCAAAGCATTATTGGCGCTTTGCAGCATAATGCTGCCAATGGCAGTAATGGAAAATTGCAGTCCCATGGGTACGCCGATGTACATCAGTGTGCGTGCCAAAGCACCGTCGAATTTCCGCTCGGCTGGCGTTGTCTTCAGAATGTCGAAACGACGCATCATATAGATGTAGCACAATATGGCCGAGACGCCTTGTGAAAATACGGTAGCGATGGCAGCTCCTGCCACTCCCCAACCCAGTACCAGAATGCAGAACAAATCGAGCAGGATATTCAGTACCGTAGAGAGAAGTAGAAACCAAAACGGCGTCTTGCTGTCACCCAATGCACGGATAATACTGGACAGCAGATTATAGAAGAAAGTAAAGGGAACCCCGATAAACGTAACAAGCAGGTAATAATAGGCTCCCGTGAATATGTTCTCCGGCGTACTCATCATGTGCAGAATATCTGCACAGTAAATGCTGGTAACCACGGCAATGACAACAGACATCACCGCAGCCAGCTGCAGGCTGATAGCCACATAACGGCGCATCGTGACATAATCCCGCGCACCGAACTTTTGCGCCACGGGAATGCCGAAACCTCCGCAACAGCCATTGCAGAATCCCAGAATAAGAAAAACGACCGAAGTGCTTGCCCCGACTGAAGCCAAGGCGTTGATACCCAGAAAGCGCCCCACGATGGCTGCATCTACCAATGAATAGGTCTGTTGCAGCAGATTGCCGAGCAGTAAAGGCAAAGTAAAGTTGAAAATCAACGGAAGAGCCCGTCCTTCCGTCATTTCTCTGGATGTTGCCATAAATCTAATACCTCCGAAATTGGGTGCAAAAATACGAAAAGATAGCGTTTACAGACTTGACGAAGGTCAAATTTAATAGGGAAGCTTAAGGAGAAGGAAGGCGAAGGACAAATCGTTCCATTATGGGGAAAATATTATTCCACCACTGGAAAAAAATTGTTCCACCATGGTGGAACGATTTTTCCTCCACGATGGAACGATTAAATCTGTGCAGATTCGGAGCTTAGTATTTACACTCGCGAATTACCTCTATCAGCTGCCGGAAATCTTCGGAATGAACATCTCCGATATTGCCGATACGGAAAGTGTCGGCTTGCGAAATCTTTCCCGGATAGATGACAAATCCACGCTCTTTCAGTTGTGTGTAGAAAGCTTTGAAGTTGAAATCGGCATAAGGATAGAGGAAAGAAGTAATAACGGGCGATTGAATCTCGTCCGGCAGCAACGTTTGGAAACCGAGGGAACGCATGCCGTCCACCAGCACGCGGTGGTTCTCGCAATATCTGTTGTGACGGGCCTCCACACCGCCCTCCTCTGCCAGTTCGTCCATGGCTTGCTTGAAGGCGCGGACCACGTGTGTGGGAGAAGTAAAACGCCATTTGCCATGTCCTTTCTCCATGGCTTCCCATTGGTCGTAAATGTCGAGAGAGAGTGACTTGGAGACGCCCTTGCAGTGCAACAGCTCGGAACGGCGGGCGATGATGAAGCCAACCCCCGGAACGCCCTGGATGCACTTGTTGGCACTGCTGATGAGGAAGTCTATGCCCAGTTCGTGTACATCGAGGGGAACACCGCCGAAGCTGCTCATGGCGTCTACAATCAGTTTCTTGCCGTGCATCTTGACGAGGTGGGCTATCTCCTTGAGGGGATTGAGCACGCCGGTAGTGGTTTCGCAATGCACCACGGCAACGTGGGTGATTTCGGCATTGTGCGAAAGATAGTCGTCGACGTAGCTGACGGAGACTTGCTCTGTTTCGTCAAAAGCAAGCATGTCGTACGAGATGCCGTGATACTCGGCGATGTTGCCCATGCGGTCGCCGTAGGCGCCGTTGCTCAGTATGAGAAGTTTGTCGCCAGGCTTGATGACGCTACCGATGACGGCTTCCACACAGTACGTGCCGCTACCTTGCAGGAGGATGGAAGTATAGTCGCCGGTATGCTGGGTGGCGAGGGAGACGAGGGACTTGCGGATTTCTTCCACAATGTGGAGGTTGTAGTCTTCGTCCCAGGTACACCAGTCGGTCAGCATGGCTTCCTTGACGGTTTGTGAGGTGGTAAGGGGGCCGGGGGTAAGGAGAATGTAGGGTTTCATATGCATTGAGTTTTTAAGTTTATACGTTTATAAGGGTTACAAAATCTCAAGTTTACGGTTTATCTCGGCGATGACTGCGGGGAGCTCGGCAATGGTATCGACCACATAGTGGGCACCGGCGGCAAGCATGCGGCGGCAGACATCGGCCTTACGGGCTTCGAGCTCATCGGCAGGCAAGGAGGAGACTTCCTCTTGTGTCAGTCCCAGTTCGTTACTGCCGAGGACTACGCCGACGGTCCATGCTTTGGCATTGATACCCTCCTTGATGTCGGCGATGGTATCGCCATACTTCAACACACAATCTACGGAGGGGATGGCGAGGTCTGCCATATTCTTATATATCATGTAGGGAGCAGGACGGCCTGCAGGCAACCCGTCGGGAGTGACGCAATTATCTACTGCATAGCCTTTGGCTGTGGCGGCAGGCAGCACAACATCCATCATAGAGCGGGTATAGCCGGTGGTGGAGCCAATGCGGATACCTTGCGCACGCAGTACGGAAATCGTTTCCACCACACCGGGAATAGGGTCGGTATAATCTTCGAGCGAGGCAAACAACACCCGTTGGAATTCGGCATAACGTGCCTGCACGTCTTCCTCACCGGCGGGACGGCTGAATTTCCGTTCAAATTCCGTCCGGACACGTTCTATATTGAACAGTGCACGGATTTCTTCTACTTTGGTCAGCCCCATGTGCGCACGTGTTTCGGCAGCAGTGACGGGAACGCCGATGGCCCGAAAGCTCTCGACAAAGGCGGCGACGGGAGCAAAACAACCGTAATCGACGGCAGTTCCTGCCCAGTCCATAATGATACATTCAATTCTTTTCATACGATATATTATTATTATTCAGTCTCAAGAAGCAAGGAATTGCCCGGCCGGGACCAACGGCGCAAACGGAAAAGGGAAGAGCCCAACGGTCCCGAAGCATTCTCCTTGCGATAGCGCTGCACCAGGTAGACAGCCGAGCATAGGAAAGCCACGCTGCACACAATGCCGACATAGCCCGACATCAGGTTATAGAAATCCAGCCAGTTGATGTCCGGATTGAAGAATTCCTTGAATACCAATACCACCACCGTACCGGTATACCCGATAAAATCGAGTGTGACGATAAAGAACCCCACATTCCCCTTGATGCGGAAGCAGGCGATGAAACGCTCGAAGAACAACGTCTGGAAGCTGAGGTAAACAGTATAGAGCGACAAACTCTGGAGGAACAGCCACGTCATGGGTGGCAGTTGTAACCCATCGTAATTGAAGGCCACGAATCCCAAGGTCGCTGTGCCGCACGTCACAAGCACCAGCAGCAGGCACAGCACCTTTATATTACTCCTCACCGCGGACATCAGCCCGAAAAGCAACAAGATAATCAGTGTCACCACCGCATCTACCTTGGCAAATGCCCACGACGACAGCCCTGCCGCCTCCACATCCAGAATCTTCACCAGGAAGTCCTCCTTGATGTCCTGCAAGACGGTGATGAACAAGTTTGCCGCAAACAGCATCAGCAATACCGGCATGAAGCTCTTGAAGAGGTCCGCACGCGCCCTGCCGTCCAGCGTCACCCGTTCCGAGCGTAGTGCCCGGTCTGCCGCGGTAGGTTGCGGCATTCTCGTCATCAGCCAGCCCAGCAACGACAGCAGCGGGAAGGCAAAGGCACCGATAAAGGCAGGCATCCAGAACTCACTGATGTGGAGATGCTCCATCACAAACAGCCCGACGGACTTTGCCGTGCCCGAACTGATGGCAATGCTCAGCCCCATCAGGCTCGCCAGCAGGTCCGTCACCCGCCGCCCCTCGAGGAAACTGAAAATCACTCCCCACATGCATCCCAACGAAAGCCCGTTGAAGAACAGCGCAAAGACATTCAGCGGCCGGGGCAACGCTCCGAACAGCACCAGCGAAAGCTCGGCCACCGCCACCGAGAGGATGATGAACTTCAGACGGTTCTCCTTCTTCAGTTCCGAAATTACCTTGATGCCAATCAGCTTGGAAATAAAATAGCCGGAAATCTGCACGATGCTGGTTGCCGTCTTGTAATCCATCCCGAAGAAGTCGAGCCCGTCGAAGCCCGCAGCCGTAAACGGCTTGCGCAGCGCATAGACCAGTGTATAGGAGAGCAGAGCCGCCCCGCCCGCCCAAAGGATGAACAAGGCATCAGCCAGTCTCTTGCTCTGTATTATCTGTTTTTTCTCACCGTTGAACATAGTGTGTCGTTTAAGTTCGTTCTTGATTTCGGCGGCAAAGATAGAGGCGGGTGCTGACAGCAAAAATGAATTTCCATTATTAATAAACTTCATGAGATGCTCCACTCGGCGCAGGAAGTGTACAATTACAGCGGCATCTACATCAGTTACAGCCTCTCTTCCTCCTCCAATGCCTTAAAGGTAGAGCCTTACCTGATAACCCCTGCCGACAGCAACGACCACGTCAAAGTGGTGCACATGAGCGCCTACAACACCACCCACTTCGGCACTGCTGTCTTCAACAACCACCAGAATGCCTATATCTTCTTCAACGAACGCGAGGCACCCCAACTGGCCTTGTTCACCATCTACCTGCAACTGCCCATGTACGACTTTCCCCACCTGCTCAAAGGGCTCTACCTCTGTCTGGACTACAACCGCAACCCCATAGCCCGCCGCATCCTCTTCATCAAACACTCGGACAGCACCTCCATGGACGACTTCCTGGAACTGAAAGGCCAACTCATCCCCCAAGACCAGCTGACCGACGAGCAACGCCCCTACTACAACTACACCTGCCAGCCGGGCGACTTCATCAAAACCTGCTCCGTCCCCTCTCCCCTGCTGAACGAGAAAGACCTGGAACGGGAGAAACGGATGTTGGAAATCTAAGATAACCCGGACAGTCCGGGATTTTTCACTTTGCAACCAAGTTGCATCTCCTTTCCGCTACCTTTGCTGCAGAAAATAGAAAATAGGAGGAAACAATATGAGTTGCAAATGCTGCTGCACACACGGACATACAGCGATACAAGAAAAAAGAAACAGTCTGCTGAAAGATTATTGGAGAATCATCCTCTCCGCCCTATTGCTCTTCGGAGGGCTCATCCTGAATGCTACTGACACCACCTTCTTCAAGGGAGAGTATGTACCTTTTATATGGTACTTGCTTGCCTATCTCCCCGTAGGCCTCCCGGTGATGAGGGAAGCCTGGGAAAGCATCCTGCAAAAGGACGTGTTCAGCGAATTCACCCTTATGTCCATCGCCACCCTCGGCGCCTTCTATATAGGCGAATATCCCGAAGGCGTTGCCGTCATGCTCTTCTACTCCTTGGGAGAGCTCTTTCAGGACAAAGCCGTAGACAAAGCCAAGCGTAACATCAGCGCCCTGCTCGACGTACGTCCCGAAACGGCAACGGTCATCAGAAACGGCAGTACACTTGTCGAAGCTCCCCAACGTGTGCAGGTAGGCGAAACCATCGAAGTAAAAGCCGGAGAGCGCGTCCCCCTGGACGGAACGATGCTGGACGAAGTTGCCGCCTTCAACACCTCCGCACTGACGGGAGAAAGTGTTCCCCGCAACATCCGCCAGGGCGGGGAAGTGCTTGCCGGAATGATTGCGACCGACAAAGTCGTACGCATCCAAGTCACCAAACCCTTCGAGAAAAGTGCTCTTTCCCGTATATTGGAACTGGTGCAGAATGCCTCCGAGCGCAAAGCGCCGGCAGAACTTTTCATCCGTAAGTTTGCCCGTATCTATACGCCCGCCGTCACCGGACTGGCGGCATTGATTGTACTGCTCCCCTTCCTCTATTCGCTGGCAGATGCACAATTCTCGTTCATCTTCAATGACTGGCTATACAGGGCATTGGTCTTTCTGGTTATCTCCTGCCCGTGCGCCCTCGTCGTAAGCATTCCGTTAGGCTACTTCGGAGGAATCGGCGCCGCCTCCCGCCTGGGTGTCCTCTTCAAAGGTGGCAACTACCTTGATGCCATCACCCAAGTCAACACGGTGGTATTCGACAAGACGGGTACGCTGACCAAAGGTACCTTCGATGTACAATCCTGCCAGGCACAACCGGGAGTTACGGAAGAGAAGTTGATACAGCTTGCCGCCTCGGCAGAGCGAAACAGTACGCACCCCATAGCCAAAGCCATCATAAGCTATGCCAAACAAAGAGATATAGAGCTGATTGCCACAACGGACGTTACGGAGATTGCCGGCCACGGACTGCAAGCCACTATGGATGGAACGCGTGTCCTGGTGGGCAACACCCGCCTGCTGACTAAGTTCGGGATAGAATATCCCGATGAATTGTCATCAATTGTCGATACGATTGTGGCCTGCGCCATCGGAACAAAATATGCCGGTTATCTGTTGCTATCAGACACATTAAAGGAAGATGCCGTCAACGCCGTCAAAGAATTAAAAGCTTTAAATATCAATAATATTCAGATATTATCGGGAGACAAACAAGCCATTGTTACTAACTTTGCAGAAAAGCTAGGCATCACCCAGGCATACGGAGACCTGCTGCCGGACGGAAAGGTGAAGCACATCGAGGCACTCCGCAGCAACCCTGCCAACCGAATAGCCTTTGTGGGCGACGGCATCAATGATGCCCCGGTTCTTGCCCTTAGCCATGTGGGCATCGCCATGGGCGGACTTGGCAGCGATGCCGCCATCGAAACCGCCGATGTAGTGATACAGACAGACCAGCCTTCGAGAGTGGCCACCGCCATTCATGCGGGCAGGCAAACCCGCCGGATTGTCTGGCAGAACATCTCGCTGGCTTTCGGAGTGAAGCTGCTTGTCCTCATCCTCGGTGCCGGTGGAATCGCCACACTTTGGGAAGCTGTCTTTGCCGACGTAGGCGTCGCCCTCATTGCGATAGTGAACGCCATACGCATACAGAAACTTATTAAATAGAAAAAATGGAAGAAAAGAAATATTTGGACCTATTGGCCAAAAGGGACATACAGCCCACTGCCATCCGCATCCTGGTATTGCGCACCATGATGCAGGCAGGCCGTTCCGTCTCATTGCTCGACCTTGAAACCATGCTGGATACGGTGGACAAATCCACCATCTTCCGTACCCTTACCCTATTCCTCTCCCATCATCTGATACACAGTATAGATGACGGGACGGGTTCCTTCAAGTATGCCGTGTGCAGCGACAGTTGCTCTTGCGACGTAAGCGACCTGCACACCCATTTCCATTGCGAGAAATGCAACAAAACCTTCTGCTTCACCAACATTCCCACTCCGGTGGTGAAGCTGCCTCAAGGATTTACACTGAACAGCATCAACTATGTACTGAAAGGCATTTGTCCGGACTGTGCAGCAGAAGTCAACCGGGAGGCTTAGTTAAAAAATAAAAATCCATGCAGTCATTCATGTTCTTCTCTATCCTTAAGAAATAACATTGAGACAAACACATGGATACAAAAGCTCTTGTCACTTTATGCCAGAAGGGAAACGGGCAGGCCTTGAGCCTGCTCTACGAAAACTATTCAGAGAAAATGCTGAAAGTATGCCTACGCTATATTCCCGACCCAACGATAGCCCAAGATCTTCTTCACGACGGTTTTGTCATCATATTCACTTCCATTCATTCGCTGCGCAACCCGGAGAAACTGGAATACTGGATGAAAAAGATTATGAGAAACCTGGCACTGCAATACCTCAACCATGCCAATGCCAACCCCACCATCCCATTGACAGATATTCCGGAAGAGGAAGAGCCTGCTGAAAATCCTTTTTGTCCGGATTTCATTTCGTACGATAAGATGCTGGATATAGTGGAGAGCCTTCCGGAGGGCTACTGCAAGGTATTTAAACTGGCAGTACTGGAAGGATTGTCCCACAAAGAAATCGGAGATTTACTGGGTATAGCGCCACACTCCTCTTCCTCCCAATTGTTCCGGGCGAAAATTTTACTTAAAAAGATGCTGGCAGGATACCGTGTATTCATTGTTTTGACAGTATTGCTTCTCTTTCCAACGCTGTATGACTATCTGTACAGAGAGAAAAAGAGTATCAGGGAAAACCGTTTGTCCAAAGTTTCTTCCAGGCAAGCCGGGAGTACGCAACAAACAAAGAAAACCGATACTCCCCGAACCGACGAACAATGCTATACCAAAGAAAATCTGAACAAAAGGGAACGAATCATCCCTCCCGTTCCAGTTTCCACAGAATGGCCCCTTGCCATACCCACAATGAAAGATAGTATCCACAAATATCCCATACCTTCTCCATTCACCGGACAGACCATCACCAACCGACAGATGGCTTTCGTCTTCTCCCCTTCCCTGATGCCGCCAACCCGCAAGAAGAAATCCGGAAAATGGAAGTTGATGCTGGCAGGTTCACTCGGACCGCAACTGGCACAGAACTTATATAAGCTGATTGCCACTCCACATACCGACGGCATTTCAAGTGACTTCCCTCAACAAGTCAGTACGTGGGAAGAGTATTATTCTTATCTGCACACCCGCTATCAGCAAGGTACTCTGGGAAAAGATTCCATCGGACTCATGCAGATTGCCCAGAATAACAGCGGCAGGATTGTTGAGAACCAGCAGCATCATGCCCCCATCGTCGTGGGACTCTCTCTCAGCAAGAAATTGAATGAGCGTTGGAGTCTGGAAACCGGATTGCAATATACGCTTCTCAGGTCGGAGTTCACTACCGGCGAAGCATTCCGCATTCAAGACAACCAGAAGCTACATTATATCGGCATCCCTCTCCGGCTTTCCTACCGTTTCTGGCATTACAAACGTTTCTCCGGTTATGCCACGACAGGCATGCAGGTGGATATCCCCATAAAAGGGACACTCCAAAGCTTCCATGTCACGGACAGTATTCCACACAAGCTCGGCAGTCATCCGGTAAGTGCTCCCTGGCAGTGGTCGGTCAACACAAGTATAGGCATACAATATCACCTCACACCCCAAGCAGGCATCTATCTGGAGCCGACTGTAAACTATTACATCCCCGACGGCAGCCAACTGCGCACCATCCGAAAGGAACACCCGTTCACATTCACCCTCCCGGTAGGCCTCCGCATTTCCTGGTAAAAAAACGATGCGCCACGCAGTCTTTTACCCGACTGATTATCTATTTATATGGATAATCAAACTCAAGAAGGAACAAAGAACATGCAGAAACGACATACCGACCGGGAAAGCTACTTTGATGAACAGTCACAGACCAGCAAGAACTATTATATCCCCTACATAAAGGAAGTCATCGGACACATCCCCGATAAAGTGCTGGAAGTGGGCTGTGGAGAGGGAGGCAATCTGCTTCCCTTTGCCAAAGCCGGTTGCCGGGTGATGGGCGTAGACATTGATGCCATGCGAATAGAGCAAGCCAGGACCTTCTTCACCCAAAGGCATCAGCAGGGACAGTTCATTTCCACCGACATTTTCCAGCTTGAGGACAAGGCTACGAATTTTCCCCTGATTCTTCTACACGATGTGATAGAGCATATCAGAGACAAAGAACGGTTCCTCTCCGGCCTACAAAAACATTTGTCTGCCGACGGAGCTGTATTTGTAGGATTTCCCGCCTGGCAAATGCCATTCGGAGGCCACCAGCAGATAGCACACAGCCACATTGTTTCACATTTCCCTTTTCTCCACCTCCTTCCCCGCACTTTATACAGATGGATATTAAGACTATGCGGTGAGCAGGAACGCGTAATCACGGAGCTACTGGATATAAAGAGCACCGGATGCACCATCGAACTGTTCAATCGCATCGCCCGGCAAGCCAACTATCAAATCATTGACCGGAGACTGTACCTTATAAACCCACATTATAAAATCAAATTCGGCTTGTCCCCACGAAGGCTCAACGGAGTTATTGCTGCTATCCCGTACATAAGAAACTTCTTTTGTACAAGTTGCTTTTACATATTAAAGAAAGGGACTAAAACTGTTAATCACTACTGATTTCCCAGCTTTAGAATTGATTCCGAACCATCAATTTAAGATTATATATTCAGAAGAAACCATTAAATTTTTGAATAGCTCTGATGAAAGAGGGGGTGTAGAAACCCTCATAAACTAAAAAATCACCCTCACTGCAGATGGTTGTAGCGAAGGGGATTTCAATAAAAGAGGAACTTGCACTTCTTCCCTTTTAATGTTTTTACATCGTTACTTGGTTCATTACAGCCTCGTCAGGTGTCGTTCCTATTTCATCGGCAAATAATATGTGGGTGATAGACCCTCTCGGGGTCGGAGTTTCGATTTTAATTCTTTGACCTTGGTACATCTCCGGAATATCCACCAGCTTACATCTATGGGCTTCGTTATTGCCAAAACTGACATAATAATCTTCCCCTATTACCAGCTTTACAGGTTTACGTTGAGAGAAATGAGTCGGACAAACAGAGCTATCCACTTTTATATCTATCACAAAACCAAGAGCGGATGTTACCTTAGATAGTATATCAATGCTCACATTATAAGCCCCTTTCTCTATCTTGGCTATATTAACACGATTAACACCACAAAGATTAGCCAATTCCTCTTGGGTCATATTTCTCTTCTTGCGAAGAATGGCTAACCGACTACCAATCCGTTCACGTTCTTTCAAAATCTTCTCTGTACATTTTCCTTCGTGAATTTTCATAAATCTGTTGCAGAATTTAAAGTGTTGCCCCCACTTCTAATAGTTATTGGTTTTTGAACAGACAAAAGTAGATATTAATTTTGAATTGTAGCACATTTACTACAACCGTTTTCTAAATGAATATAAAAGGTAGGGGGAGTAGAAGAAAAGAGAAAGCCCCTGAATTACTGGAATTCAAGGACTTACAAACTTCTTTTTACTATATCCGTGGAGCTGGAGGCAGTCCCTGAATGATATTATCTGATTTTCAAAGAAACCACAAAACACTAATAATCAAAATAATAACAAGATTTCATCTACTTTATAACTTCAATCAATATCATATACTCTTAGAAATCGGGGGAGTAGTTAAAGGGTGTTACTCCCCCTAATCAGTCTTCGTATCTTCGCTCTTAAAATTAAGTGGATAGAACAAGGAAAACCAGTTTGTACTATCATGTATATTCACGTGATGTCAGTCTATTCTCCCTTTAAAATCTTCTCTTTAGATTCGCAGTAAAATTAAATAAAACGTATGAAAAAGACAAATTTTAGCACAAGAGCCTATGTAATGAAGAACGGGCAGGTAATGATTCGGGTAAGATGGAACAGCAAGAAAAATGAGGTCGGTTTTTCTGTCGGTTATACTATTGATCCTTTAAAATGGGATAGTGACAAACAATTGGTAAAAAGCAATACGACCCATAAAATCGGTGGGAAGATTGTCTATGCCCGTGAGGTTAACAATGCAATCCGCAGTTTTCTGGTTTGTATCGAGGAAGTGTTTGCCAAATATGACCTTCATTCCAAAATACCAACGACAACTGACCTGAAAGAGCTGGTGAATGAGAAATTGGGTAGGGTAAAACAAGAAACGGTGAATGAAGATAAGGTGAAAACGTTGAAGGATATATTTTCCGAGTTTTTGCTGCTTCGACCACAAGAAGGGAATTGGAGTCAAAATGCACAATATAAATATGAACAAATGTGGCAGCAATTAACAGGTTGTGATTCCAAAATAGAACTAGAAACACTAAATAAGGACAAAATGGTTCAGCTAATGAATTGGTACATTAAAAACAATTATTGTAATCGCACCATTGTAAAACAATTTAAAATGTTAAAATCATTTCTCCGTTGGGTTTCCAGAAATGGATATGTAATACAACCCGGCATACTAGAGTTCAAGCCTAAGTTGAAAGTAATACCGAAGGCCGTCACCTTTTTAAAATATAAGGAACTGATGCACTTCTTCCACTTTGAATTTCCCAAGGAGAAAGAATACCTATCAAAAGCAAGGGATATGTTCTGCTTCATGGCTTTCACTTCTTTACGATATTCGGATTTGGCCGCACTTAGACCGGTCAACCTAGTGGATGGATACTTAGATTTCTGTACCGAAAAGACCGATGATAAATTACATATCGCTTTGAATGAACACGCCCAGCAAATTATTGAGAAATATTCTTGGTATAAAGGCGATACAATTTTTCCAGTGCCAAGCAATCAGAAATTAAATGACTACCTGAAAGAAGCTGCCAAATTGGCAGGATTGGATCGTGAAATATCCCAAGTTTATTTTAAAGGCAATACCAGACATGAAGATATCTATAAATTTTGGGAACAGATTAGCTGTCATGATGCAAGAAGAACATTCGTCTGTTGCTCACTTGCTCTTGGTATTCCGGCCAGCGTAGTAATGAGTTGTACTGGTCATTCCGATTACGAAAGCATGAAGCCTTATATCGAAGTAGCTGACGAAACCCAGAAGATGCAGATGGAGAAATGGAACACTCATCAATACAAATCGGGAATCATAGAAAGTATGGAAAAAATGACTCCGGCACAATTAAAACAGCTTTTTGAGTATGTAAAAGGTATAGTTTAAGGTTAGATGTCTGCCAGTTTGTCTCACATGTATGACAGTTTTTTAGGAAATCAATCAGGCATAAACATTGTAAGAAATAAATTATAATCGATTCAATAAGGAATAAAATTCTAGCTGAAGGTTATAAAAAATTAACACAGAGAGTATAAACCTAATTGCTAACCATAAAATTTATATGCCTATGAAATAACAGGAAAACATGGAGATATTAGTTGAGCATTGAATATGCCAGAAACATCTGTTTAGCATTGAATATGCAAAAAAAACATTTGTTTTGTATACTAATAACTTCTGTTGACCGATAGTAATATATTATTGAAGCGTATTGCAGCAACAATCAAAAATCCCGACGATAAAGGCGTTGTGCAAGATGATTGGGAGAGACTGCTTTCTCAATACCTCCAAAGAGGACTCCAAAAAACAATATATTATTCTGAAGGTAGAGGCGAATTGTCCGAAGAACTCCAATCATGGATAAAAGAAAAATTCAGAGAATATTCCCCAAAGCTAAGCTCAATTATGGGTAAGGGAACCCAAAAAGTACAACTGATGTACTACGGAATGGTATATACAATATTACAACATAATGGTTTTTTTTTATTAGGTAAAAATAACAGCCCAATAAACATTACTTGTAATAAGTATTGCCAACTATTCAAACTGAATAGAAAATCATTGAGTAGCGGAGTTTATAACTATAATTTTTATTTAGAATACGAACCAGAAAGTGAGTCTTGGATGAAAACTTATAAATTGGGAGAACTGAAACCCATATTTTTCGAGATAGAAAAAGCTATTATCAAACGACATTAAAAAAACAGAAGACAGCCCGGAAATATTTCCGGGCTATTTTTGTTAATACCTCTTAAAACTACCCATCTTTTTTTTGTTGTATACTTACTCTAAAAGCAGTCTTTTGTGCCAATTTTTACTTCCCGTAACTTTGCACTATCAAATTAAACGATAGTATTATTAACTAAATAAAAACAATATGGAAGTAATAAAAACAATCCAAGAACTCCTATCAGGAAAAGTAGTAGTTCTAACCGGTGAAGAATTAGAAAATGTTCTTCAAAAGTGTAAGTTGACGGAAAGTAACAAAGAAGAGAATGGCCCTGATTATTCCGGACTGCCAAGATTTGTTACAGGGTTAAAATCTTTGGCTGCGACCTTAAAAGTTTCATTGAGTACAGTCAGCAGATGGAAAGCCAAAGGGTTGCTTGACACCGTAACGTTTCAAGATGGGAAATCCGTATTCTTTGATGTATATGGTGTACTGGAACTTTTACGAGTGAGCAACCAAAAGGGGAGATACAACCAATCGAAGTATAACAATAAAAATTGATTATTATGAATTCTAATTTAGAAAATGCTATGTCCAAACAGACAGAGCAGGCAATTGTCCAAGCAGCGGGAATGGAGAGTATTAATAATGGTATGAAATCTCAGGGAAGTGCTACGCTTGATAGTAATTGTAGTAAACGGACAACGGATATGGAAAACGTACATGGCAAAACGAAGATTAGGAGTCCTGAATGCGACATCAAGTATCTTGAACGCTTGTCAGAAACCTTTATTGGGGGGCACTGTCAAATGTGTCATGGCCGGTACTTGTCTGCGGGTACAGGTGTGGCAGCAGGTTTAAGATACCAGTGAAAGACCTCTCAAAAAATAACCGGAGAATACCGGTTTGCGACCATAACATCAGAATTATAAAAAACTACCCAAATACAATAGAAATGAATTATAATAAAGGAATAGCCCTAATGGGGCTTTGTATGACAGCCATAGGGCTTGCGAGTACATTGTTTTATAACATGTCCATGAAGAAACGTGGGCAGACCGGGAAAGCGCCTGCCGCAACTAATGATGTGAAAAATGATGGAAGATTCGCCATGAAAAGTGTATCGTCCCACAAGCGGATTAAAGAAACAGTGGCCATTGGCAACCTTCACGAGCGGACTGGACTGCCAGCGACCAAGACCCGACTCCACCTTGCCGAATTGAATAGAGAAAGAAACGACGGAACCTTCCCGATTGTATCGTCCTCAGACAATACCGTAAGTGCAACAAGGATCCATGGCAAGGCCATTTACCAACCAGATGGAAGAGCCAGAGAGTTCTGTTTATGGGCCTGCAACCTGTACAACGGCTGTTCGAATAACTGCGATTACTGCTTTAACAACAAAAGCATCATGGCCGGTACACTTGGCGGCATCATTGTATCCTTGAAGAAGTCCCTCGTCGACACCGAGACCGCCTTTGAGATATTTAAAACGGAACTAACCAGGTGGCAGTCGAAAATCATCAAGGACGGTGGGCTCCATTTCAACTTCGTGTCTGATCCCTGCCTGGCTGAGACCATCGAATTGAACTTCAGATGCATGGACGAGGCACAGCGTCAAGGAGTCCCTTGCCAGATACTTACCAAATGTGCAGACTGGTTGGATCATCCTGCCGTACAGAATGTGCTTTCTAGAAAGGGGTTTGTATCCGTTGGTTTCACACTTACCGGACGTGACGATCTGGAACCCGGCGCAAGTACCAACAGGGAACGTATTCAGTCCATGAAAGAACTGCACAATGCCGGTATAAGCACGTGGGCGAGCATCGAGCCCATTATCGACCCGGACCTCTCGTTCGAAATGATTAGAGAAACGGCAGGGTTCTGCGACCATTACAAGATCGGTATCCTCAGCGGCAAAAAAGGTTACACCCCGCAGCAGATACGTGATTTCGTGGCAAAGGTACAGTCCCTGGGGCATACCTCGATATATTGGAAAGAGAGCCTGCGTGAATTCATTAATAAGCAATAGTCACAAAACCAGACAGCCGGTGGCGGTCGGGGTATCGGCCTTGAAGAGTATTATAAACAATAAATTATCAATATTATGAACATTAAAAAAATAATTTTAATTGAACTTGGCATGGCTGTCATCGGCCTTGCAGGTATATTGATCTATAAAAGGTCTGTAAAGGGATACGGTCAGACAGTAGAAGCACTTGCTGCAATCAACAAGGTACAGAGTAATGCGGAAGAGGCTGTGCCATCACAGGTTCCCCTCTCTACCAAACGTACCAGGACCAGAACAAAAGTTACCCGTGGCATGGTGAGAGAATGGTATCTGGCGTCGAAGAAGGGGATGACCCACAGGGAAATCGCCACCATGTATGGCGTATCATTGGTAACTGTGGACCGTCATCTGGCGGATGTCAACAGAAGGCAGGCCGTCAAAACCATGAAGTCTCCGGTCTGTCTGACAGTTCCGACGGACGATGCGGTAATTAAACAAGATTTATCAATTTAAAAAAATCATATTAGTTATGAGTAGAAAAATATCACAAACAAGTGTCCCTTCCACCATTAAAGCAAGGGCGAGTGTAGGACTGGGTGGAGTAAGGGGGAGCTATGAGGGCACCGTTTCATCTTTCTGGAAAATCGGTGGTCCCGTTGTCGGCATCACTGTTGCAGTCGGGCTGATCGTATTGCCCAAAATCAGGAAGAAGCTGGTAAAGGTCAAGATTGGCAACGAGATACTGAAAAGCGAACTCAAGAAAGATGAAGCACGCGAGAACAGCAGGATCAAAAAGGACGAGGCGGAACAGCAGTGCGACCTTGATATCCGGAAAGCAAAAGGGCTCAGTCAGATAAAGATTGACGAGACGCGTGCTCTGCTTGGAATTCGCCGGGAGCTCGATCCAATGGGGAAAAATACGGGGCAAGGGCAGAACCCGCACGAAGAGATCAGTCTTGAAAAATGGTTGCAATGGTTCAATCGGGAATTCCCCATGCCGTGCCACTCCGCCATCCCCCACATCAGTACCATTCTTGACGGCTGTCCTGAAGGTTTCAGGCCTGCCATGCTCTTCCACCTGCTCGGTGGCTATGGTGCACTGGTCTTCTCAAATGTACGGGCAAGATATCTGGACGGACGGTATCATTCACCCAGCTTGCAGGTGATTATCGAGGGTAAGCAGGGTTCCGGAAAGAGTGTGTTCAAGGACGTGTATGAACAGGACCTCTTTCAAAGAGTGGTCATGGATAATAGGCTAAAATCCAGAACCGGCAGGACAGACCGGATTGTCCAGATAGTGGGTACCGACATTTCAAAGGCAAGGCTGATGGAGGTCATCGCCAACAGCCGGGGTCTTTCCCTCTATGCGATGGAAACGGAGATCGACACCATACGGAAATCCGCTTCGAAAGGTGGCGGATTCTCGAGTGACCTGCTACGCAAGGCATTCTCCGGTGAGGCCGTCTCCCTGGACAATAAGCATACCCGTGATGACTGTCGTGGTGATTTTTCTGTTCGTTTGAACTATACCTTTACTGGTACTCCAGGGGCTGTCGGACGCTTCTTTACAGATGAGGACTACGAGAACGGCACCGCATCCCGTATCTGCTTCTGCGCGATTCCCGAACAGGACCGTTCAATTCCCGAGTTCGATCTGCCGGAGGGTGAGGAACTGGAAAGGATGTGCGACCAGTTAGGGGAATGGCGGGAGAAATACTGCCTCAAGACTGCGGAGGATGGTACGGACATTCCCGCCGACGAGTATCTTACCGACCTCTCCTATGTACATGGCCCGCTGGGCAACTGGATCGGAGAACAGAAGAAGGCTGATGACAGGATGAGGAGAATGGTCTCCCCCCGTATGGCCACCGTTGCCTTCCATGCCGCCATCGTGCTGCACATGCTTGCCGGAGAGCCGGGAGAGGACAATCCGAAGATGCGCAAGGCAGTCTGCAAACTGGCCGTATATATTGCCAACCACTGCATGGAACGTTTCCTCCATAAATACTATAAGGGAGCATATCCGGAGATGGAGAAAATGGCCGACTTACCCCAAAAACGTAAGCTGACGAACGAGGAGATCGAATGCTGGTATCCTCTATGGCATACTCCCGGTGAGGACGGCCAGCCGTTGGGATACGGGAGGATAGCAAAAATGATCGGAGTGGACCGGGACAGCGTAAAAAATGCTTTCAAAAGATATGAGAGAAGAAACGGTTTGAGATGAAACGAACCAAGGAGGGGATACGAAAGGTGCCCTCCTTTTTCTTTTTTCAGGGGGGTAAATATCATTCGCTGGTGGGTAAACTCTATATTTCAGGCGGGTAAACGTTCAAAATACGGCTCCTTGAAAAATACAACATGATACGACTTTTTGAATTGAGTATTAATTGGCTAAGCGATGAAAAACTATCTATCCCTAGAGTGTGTAAAACGCTACCCACCTATACATGATATAAACATAAGAAAAAAGACTGTCTTTTCATGTTCAACAGAACGGGTATAGTATTATATGATATATAAAATGTTTTACATTATTCCATTTTTCAAGTAGCCATATAACCAACACTTCATCCCCAATCCGTACGGGTAATAATGAATAGGGCGGATGAGTGGCCAATACAGAGTCCGGTTACCGGATTAGTTCCCATACTGATACTGAGATAACCCTTCTACCAATGATGAACTTATATCCTATACTCATCGCTTCTTTATGACCAAATCTTGTATTAAGTATTTATCCTTACCGGCTGAATGATAATATCCCTTCAGTTTCATACCTTAATACTCCACAAGGCAAGGTACATGAACGGGCAATAGATAAACGTGCCTTGGTGTGTGTGGAGAGAGTTTTATATTTCCTCCACTTGTTTTCCGGCACTGTCATTGATTTGCCCGTCGATTATAGCCGCGAAGTAACTATATCAGCTCTTCAACATTACTCTTTCATTCCATTCACCGGGGCAAGGACTATCTCGCAATATTAACGGGAAACATATGTAGCCTGGTTTAAACCGGATCCATTGTAAGGGTGATGGGAGTGGTTTATCGGATTCCTGCTTATACTGATACACTTTTGCCCATACTTCCTAAAACAATATGTATATGGCAAATGAGGAGTTGAAACAATGTATAAGTATGCCAATTCAGCCAGGGAAAAAAGGCAAGGTTCATCATTCATACATTATCCAAACGGTGAGATGGAAGAGTTAACTGCAAGCCCATTGTATCATACTGTTACTATAATTAATAGTAATATCTACTCAAGCGGCGTGAGCCTACAACAAACGAAAGAAAGAAAATATATTATATCCCAAAATCAACTTTTTTTGCTAAAATTGAGATTTTTACTTAAAAGAAATAGATTGCATAAGGAAAAATATTGATGCATTCTGTTAACTCATCCAGCAGTAATTTGGTTATACAGAAAAATTGCATTGTCCGATTCACTATATAATGACATATCTTCATTTATAGCAATCATACTCCTGGTTCATGGAATGCCGGGGAATGAATAAAATCCCGATTCATTTGCTGCCTTTTGGGGGATATCAACATACATCCGGAAGAGAAAGTGGCAAGTTTGGAAATAATACACTCATGCCGTATTATAGCAATGCAACTTTTCCAGTTCTCCAAATCATCATTGAACAAGTAAACGGAACGCATCAATCATTTTTTTTTCCTTTGAAACATATCATTTATAAGTAATTTCCCTCATTCCAGCAAAAAAAGTTGATCTGAACATTATATACTCTTCTCTTTCTTCGTCAGATGTAGGCTCACGCCGCCTGAGTGAGTATTATTATTAATTACAGTAACATATGGTACAATAGGCTTTCAGTTGACCCTTGCATATCATCATTTATGTGATACATGGGTAATGTGATTTTAATCCCCTTGCTTCCCTTGACTGGACAGATGGAATGTCAGCATATGGTCGCCAAGAAAAAAACAGTACCGTCCTATCCATGGACGTACTGTCATATTATTTGTCTATGCTTCCAGTATCTTGATAAAATACACTTTCCTGCCCCTGTCATTTGTCCTCTGTTTTTCCATGACGGGAAGATACTGTTTCAGGTCCGTAGCCTTGGCCTTTTTACCGACAAGACCTAAACCGTCGTATATCTTCTGTAACTTGGCCTTTACCTCCCGCTTGGAATAGAGCATACCGGGAACGAACTCCTGCCTGCAAGCCTCCCTTATCGGTTCCTGCGCACATTGGTTGTCATAGGTCCTCTCCGCATCAGCCTCATGAAAATCCAGACTGTATAATGTCCGGTAGCCCAGTTTGTCGTACCAGTCGTGATATTTCAGATCGATGAACGGGTTTTGTAGGATTAGAGGGTAATACTGTGGGTATCGGTTTCTAAAATCAGCATATCTGGCAAGCCTATCCTTGTCGGGAGCCTTGTAATACCACTGCTCGAACTGTTTCACCTCTTCCGGTTTCTGTCGCATACCTACCACAGACTGGATACTGGTCAGAAGTTGGCAGGAGTTGCTGTAATAGTGGTTCCGTTGATACCACTGGTTCCATTTCGCCACCATTACAAGACAGTTGAAGCCGATTGTAGTATGACCGTTCTTCTGGACGAGGTCAATATAATCGTCCACAAACCTGTTCTCCAACGCCTTGTCCCGGTACAGTTCAACCAACAAGTTTTTGGTTTCTTCAGGAGCACTATTGAATACATTGAGGATGTTATTTGTTTTCAAATCCATCATCTTCTGCTTCTGCCTGAACTCATCTTCCGTCATTATTTCAGGCCTGGTCTTGTAATATATCGTTGCATCATGCCGGAACGGATTTATGTCCAGCCTCTGTCTGCCGAGTATCTGTGGAATGTCAAGCATAATGTCAAGTGTCTGGCATTCACGACCCGCATTGATGAAGATATAGGTACTTGCGTTGGTCGAATAGAAATCCACACCCTCGAATGATGACTTCGTGCAGAAAGTGAAAGGTTTATTTTTGGGATTGTTCCTGTCCGCATCCAACCCGCCTATCGTGAATCCTTTGGGCAGCCTTGAGGACTGGCTTTCAGAACACAGGATAGTCACCTCATCCGGCTTCAGACTGTTTTGCCCGATTATTCTTATGATTGACTTGACCTCATTGAGAAATATGCAGGCTTCACGGGAACAGACTATATTTCCATCCACTATTTTCCTTTCAAAATATCCGTCCCTTCTGTAACGTTGTATCAGTTCCCCACACAGTTTCTCCGCAGTCTCACCGTTCCTCATCTGCCTCTCCTTCAATGTCGGCTCCACAATCACATCAGGATCCCATTCCAGTTTATAGTAGGGAATGTTGGCGAATTGAGGTATGTAGTTCAGGTAGATGTCAGGGACAGGTGTAGCTGACAAGTAACAGATACGTTTCACTTCATTGTCAAGCCGGATGAGAAAATTCATGTCCGTACTCCCCTTGAATGTCGCATCACCCATCAGACACTGGAACTCATCGACCACAAAGAGGCATGAATCCAGCATATTATTTCCTCTAAGGACACTAAGAACCTTGTCCGATGAATCCAGTGTGACCAGTATCTTGGCAGGTCTCATTGGCAAGGGGGTAAATGGTGTGCTTCCATGATGAGAGTCCAAGTACGAATCAAGATCACGCATCATTTGGATTATTGCTTGTCCTCTATTACCACTGAATGGGACATGGAAGTGGAAGCTGTCGGGGTATTGTCTGTGCTTCTCTTTCAACACCTGAAGCCGTGGCGAAATTATTACCACAGGAAAGTTTGAATTGAGAAACAGGGATGTACCACCACAACCGGTTACAGTCTTGTTCAGGATAAACTTACCATCCAATGGCAATTCCCCATTCAAGAGATTTTCATAATCACTCATATACCTGCAACCTTTAGGCATACTAATTGATATCATATTATTATCCATTATTTTATTTTTGTTTATACTCATTTCATATATAAAGGTTTGCAATGTTTTTATATACCTTTTTTACACTTCGATGAGTAAACGGAACGCATCAATATTTTTCCTTATGCAATCTATTTCTTTTAAGTAAAATCTCTCATTTTGACAAAAAAAGTTGCATGAAACTATTGTATATCTTTCTTCTTTCGTTTGTTGTAGGCTCACGCCGCCTGAGTGGGTTATTATGATATAGTGTATAGTATAACCAATCATATAACCTGCCTGCGGTTGACTGTCGACAGGAACTTACCGGATACATCATCCATCTTCATTTATGTCCATTGTCCGGAGGTTAAAATACAAGTGGGAAATATGTATTGCCGGCAGAATCATACATTATCTTTTGCTATTCGATAAGAGGGGGACAAATTCAGGGGGATACAAATATTGCTTGTCGGATAAGGGGTTATGAATCAGGGTGTTATTTTTTTAGAGGGGTATATCCAATTTGTCCCCCTCCCCCTACCACCAGCCATAACCAACTTTGATATATAAACAGCAAAAAGATATCCAAGGGGCAAAAAAACAAAGTGCCAAAGACTACCGGGAGATGATATATGGCTTTTCTCCCGGGTTTTACAGGCACTGATCTTTCCTGCCCTCCACCATGCAGAAAAAAAAGAATAGAAACATCCGGACTGTCTCTATCTGATTGTAGCGTTACTCTAAAATGCCCGTACAATGCCATCAAAGGTTATGAAGGGAGTATTGTAATGATATTGGTAACTTTACACTGCATACCATACCATTGGACGAGGTATCATGCAATTTTTTTATGTCACTTGTTCCGTATTGGGTGAGTAAACGGAACGCATCAATATTTTTCCCTTTAAAACCTTTTCTTTTTAAGTAACATTACTCATTTTAGGAAAAAAAGTTGCATTCTGTCATCATATTTTATTTCTCTTTCGTCTGTTGTAGGCTAACGCCGCCTGAGTGGGTATTATAATAAATATGCAGTATATGTATAATTAACTTGCCTTCGGTTAACTCACAAGGTGTTATTTTGCAATATTTTTCACCTGTATCCTTGACATATGGATTCTTTATTGGCTTTGACGAAATTTTAAAGGAGAGCTTATGCAGCATCTCCTTTATCTTTCCAATCAGTCAGTACATTCTCAAATCCAGCACTTGGCATTGGACTTGACTACCACTTTGGTAAATTTCTGAAGTTCGGTTATCAATGCCTGCACTTCATTCCTTGTCGGTTCGGGAAGGGTAATGTCCTGTCGTGAGTTCCTGCCGATATTGACTTGTACAGGAGAACACATGCTGACAAGTTCAACCATTTCGGGCAAGTCGAATTTTATCAGAGGTTCACAGGTCACATAGGTTCTCATTCCAAGGCTCGCCAGTTTTTGCATGGCTTTGGCACGTTTCCGGGTACCTGGAGCACTCCTTACGATGTCCGGATAAAAGACATTGGTTTCTATGGTCGTGCACAAAACCGATTTCTTCATTACCGGATGACTAATGAACTCCAAAAAACGTGAAGGGTCCTTGGATTGGAAAAGATAGCTGTTATCAAACTTGTCACAATAATCCAGAACCTGGGCAATCCAGTCCGAAGGTATATCGAAAGCCCAGGCATCCGTTCCGCTACCAACGAAAATAAAATTGCCGTTACCCAGGTTTACTTCCAGTTCCTTGGGGTCAAACCGTATAGGAAGCAGACCATCGAATTTTTTCATGTAACAATAGGGGCAGTCATGAAAACATATCCCTTTTATTGCATTCCACGTGTGGGTAACAAAAGGATACATGTTACCCCGGCTTTTTGTCAGTGCCATAATTGTTTTTTTAAAGGGTTGATTAAATCAGTGTATTGTAAATATCAATGTTCCGAAGTTCTTCTCTTCGGTCTTATAGGCGTTGCCCACATGGCTTCTGATTTCCTTTTCATCCATTGTGTCATCTTCCCAGCCATCAATGAAATACTCAGTAGCCAATTCCTCGTCAACACCCCATTTGCACATCCAGCAGGCTAACCTGAAGATGCAGTTTCCCCTGTTGCCTTTTTTCCAATATTCAGGATTGTTCCTCTTCCAGTGGGAGTTCATGATGCTGATGATGCTTTTGTCCGACACTGTTCTTGTCCCGGATGATTGTGGCATCTGTACCTGTGGCTTTATGGTGGGGACATAAGGGTACGGTTCAGGATTTGGATTGACCCATATGTCCGGATCGTAGCTCAGGTAATTTCTGCGTGCAAGGTCTTTACAGCCTGCATCATTCCTGTCAGCCACATAGAACATGTTTAGTAGCTGCTCATATAAATCCCCATGTCTGGCCGGATCTGTATTGTCATGCAAGACCAGAGCCTTCAGTCCATTTCCACTGGGTGTAACAAAAACACTCAGGACACATTCGGTTATCATCAGCTTGTTCCGTAACCGGATCATTTCATCCGGTGTTGCTATATGGTCAAAATCCAATGCCGTCACACGCGAGTATTCAATCAGCCCCGCACCGTTAAGTTCCCTGAATGTACCGTTATAGGCAACAGCGGGCAGGAGTCTGGCTTTCCATTTCTGCATGTCACCCGGGGCTACACTCCTGATATGCTCTATTGCCTGCTTCAATGTATAGCCATCAAACTCATTGTCATGTAATTGCATGTCTCCCGTACGAATCATCTGTATAATATCACCCAGCCCCGGATAAGTCAGGTTGTACTTTGTCCAATTAATCTTTTCTGTCAATGTTACTTTCATATTCCTTACCATAGACTTTATTGCTTTTTTATCCATCTGAGATTATCAGCCGCATTGTTGGACATGTCGCCGTCAATATGCTCCACTTCCGTATAGGCCTTCGGATCAGGATTGACCAGGAATGTCTCAGCAACGAGGAGATCGACATATGCCTTCTCCCCGCCGATGATGATGTACTGTCTGCCGTTTGCCTCCCCGAATACCGGTACATTGCCTCCGTTTGCGGATGATGGCATTGCCAGACCGGTACGGGAACCTCCTTTTTCAAGGCTTTTTCTGACATCCGACCATAACCTGTATTTCCTGATGTCCCTCATGCCCCGTGAATACAGACCTTCATACAGGTCACAGAGGAAATCCACACTGTCATATATCCCCAGTTCATAGGCCTTCTCGAACCATCCTGTCGCTTCCTTGTACATTACGGGAGTCCCAAACAGCCCTTTGAGGCGTATATGCCCCATTGTGAAAGCCGACAGTCCGTCACCTGAATCCGCAGCCTGCCTGAGTAACCCGATACCTTTCCCTATATCCTGCGGACATCCCTGCCCTTCCAGGTATATATGGCCCAGATTGGCTTTTGCTGTGGGTTCCTTTTCCGCGATGCTTTCTAGAAGAGTGATTGCCTTGCCGGTATCACGCTTTACAGCCATCCCTTTCAGGTAATATATGGCGACGGCGTTGATTCCATATACGAATCCCTGCGTAGCCGACCGTTCATACCATAGGAAAGCCTCGTCGATATTTTCCTTGTCCTCATAATACAGACTGGTTAAATACTGGGCCTCGGCATCACCTGCCCGGGCCTTTTCCAAAATTCTTTTTGTTTCTTTTTTCATGTTTCTTTCATTTTTGAAATTGAACATTTTTTTAAAATCACACATGTAAGGATTTCGGGGTTTTATCAGACGGCAGTTTTTTATGTGTGTAAGTTGAAGCGGGGAGAATATGCGGATGATGGTCCAATGAATTTGTCCGGCAGCCATTTCGGTGTGTCAAGACTTCCCGGCAAAGTTATCAGATGAGAGTAGTTGATACTGAAAGTGTAAGTATGGCTCAGAGATTAAAAAAGGAGTTCGAGTTGTAGGAGATAAAGGATAAGGGAAAGGCTGTGTATGGCTTCCCTTTTACTCTTTCTTCCCGGTCTGTTGGATAAGAAGGAATAACCCGAAGAGAAAGGAAGCACTGGAATTGATTGAAGTGGCTATGGTAGGTGTAAATGAAAGATTGAAGAAGAGAGGCTACTTCGTACCCTGCCAGAGTGGAGAGAGAAGAATTTATTTTGTTTTTCTTCTTCTCACTTTAGTAGACTGCAAAGCCGGTCCACTCTTCTATATCCTCATTTAGTCATTATTTCACCTGTATTTTTCTACTTCTCTCTATATATTTAGTATGTACATCAAAAAAGTCCGGGTAACAATTTTTTCTTATTAGCCATCTTCCATAAATCAAAAAATAAAAAGAAGAGCTTCCCATCCTATTACAGACAGAAAGCCCTCCAACACAACAACTAAAATCTTGTTAATCAAAAGTACTGTGTCTAAAGAATCTCACAATCCCATGGCAAAAATAACGATAATGCACATGATTTTCAAAAATAAACTGATAATATATATCACTCCGCCGATTTTATCCCCCACACAATTTGAATATCCATCACTCCGTTTTCTATTATGGAGCTAAAGGAGATGTTTCAGTGGGGGGGATATACGGCAGCGGTGGATATGTCTGGATTTCATATTATCTTTGTGCCGTCGAAATACTCCTTCTACATAACATAGGAATTACATATACCTTGTTCTCAGGATTCTCAAGAGCGGATTCCTGAATATCCCCATCCTGCTCCACAGCATGCCCGGTAACCGCCAGCGCCAGCTGCTTACGGACAGTACCTTGCCGGACGGCCGGATGACGAAACGTACCTTCCCGACCACATCGGCAACCGTACACTGCTCCCGGGCTACAAAAGAGCCGTCCCCCCGGATGTACAGCCGGGCGCCTTCCCTCCTGATGATGCGGTGCAGCACGTGTCTTCCGTTATATCTGAAAAGTACCACGTCCATAGGCCGAAGTTCATCCTCCGTACAGGGGTACAGCACCACCTCGTCCCGCCCGTCACACAATAACGGGAACATCGACCAGCCTTTCAGGCGAAACTTGACGGGGCGTCCTCCGGCGATTTCCGCCTCCACCCGGGAAAAGAACAGCTCGTTGGGAATCTTTCTCATATCGTATCCTTGAAAATCGTCCGACAGGCAAGTCGTGCGGCTTCCCGGTCTGGAAGGCACGCCAGGTGATAGAACGGAACAGCCCGGAGCAGCTTGCCGATACATCCGCTCACATGGTCATACAAGCCGTTGTCATAGGCGAATTCAGGCGGGCAGGAAGGGTGGACCGCCCCGTAAGCCTGCAATACGGGCAGCCTTGTCATCCGGTTATACGGAGCCTGCGAAAGACGCACACAGGCTTCCAGCTTATGACACTCCGGCCTGTAGCAGGGAGTCTTCCCGCTCCAGGGGCTTCCATAGACCTGCACAATGCCGTCTTTCACCCGCAGCACCGGGCTGTCATCGTTCAGCAGGAAAGCACCTTCCACCTGCTCCCTCCATAGGCGTGTATGGGTGCTTTTTCCCGTTCCGCTCTCACCGAGAAACAATACCGCCCTGTCCCGGTA
>ENA-UPWK01000625-UPWK01000625.1-human-gut-metagenome-genome-assembly--contig:-NODE-625-length-35045-cov-9.289779_pt1 | contig 35045 bp, 30 predicted proteins | sample MGYA00250048_ERZ773373 | MGnify/ENA primary metagenome ERZ773373 (study PRJEB29103, sample SAMN06112059) | human gut metagenome | biome: human gut; feature: ankylosing spondylitis patient; material... | reverse complement strand
ATAGCCGGAAGCGAAGGGAGCACGCACCTTTCCAGATACAGATATCTTAAAATCTCCATTTACAGAAGTGTATAAATTGCCCGCAGGGTGTCACCCTTCATGGGGCCGCTGCGCGCACGGCTGGAGCCGCCGCCGAAGCCGCCCCCGAAGAAGGAGCCGAAGATATCGCCCAGGTCGATGTCGCCCATGTCAAACCCGCCGAAGCCGCCAAAGCCGCCCCCGGGTCCGCCCGCGCCGAAATTGGGATCCACACCCGCATGGCCGAACTGGTCGTAGCGGGCGCGCTTATCCTTGTCGGACAATACCTCGTAGGCCTCATTGGCCTCCTTGAATTTGGCCTCGGCGGTCTTGTCGCCGGGATTCAGATCCGGGTGGTACTGCTTGGCCTTTTTCCGGTAGGCCTTCTTGATCTCCTCGTCCGTGGCGCCCTTGGACACGCCGAGGACTTCATAATAATCTCGTTTCTGTTCTGGCATAGGGTTCTATCACCTCTTAACGGGAGAAACGGGCGGGTCTGGGGGCCGCCCCCTACTGCGTAGGAGCCAACTCCAGACCGGCCCGTGCTCACCGGACGAATTTACTTCTGGTTGTCGTCGTCTACCACTTCATAATCGGCGTCCACCACGTTGGGATCGGAGCTGGCGGAACCGGCCTGGGCGCCGCCCATGTCGGGGCCAGGCTGCTGACCACCCTGGGGATTGGCCTGCTGATACATCTTCTCCGCGATGGGATAGAAGGCCTTGCTGGCCTCCTCGGTGGCGGCCTTGATGGCGGCCACGTCGGTGCCCTTCAGCGCGTCCTTCAGCTTGTTCAGCGCGGCCTCCACGGTAGCCTTGTCGTCGGCGCTGATCTTGTCCTTGGCGTCCTCCAGGGCCTTCTCGGTCTGGTAGACCACCTGGTCGGCCTGGTTGCGGACGTCGATCTCCTCCTTCTTCTTGGCGTCCTCGGCGGCAAACTGCTCGGCCTCCTTGACGGCCTTGTCAATGTCCTCCTTGGACATGTTGGTGGAGGAGGTGATGGTGATGTGCTGCTCCTTGCCGGTGCCCAGATCCTTGGCGGACACGTTCACGATGCCGTTGGCATCGATATCGAAGGTGACCTCGATCTGCGGCACGCCGCGGCGGGCGGGGGCGATGCCGTCCAGGTTGAAGCGGCCCAGGGTCTTGTTGTACTGGGCCATCTCGCGCTCGCCCTGGAGCACGTGGACCTCCACGCTGGTCTGGTTGTCGGCCGCGGTGGTGAACACCTGGCTCTTCTTGGCGGGGATGGTGGTGTTGCGCTCGATGAGCTTGGTCATCACGCCGCCCATGGTCTCGATGCCCAGGGACAGGGGGGTGACATCCAGCAGCAGCAGGCCCTTCACGTCGCCGGTGAACACGCCGCCCTGGAGCGCCGCGCCCATGGCCACGCACTCGTCAGGATTGATGCCCTTGAAGCCCTCCTTGCCGGTGAGCTTCTTGACCATCTCCTGCACGGCGGGGATACGGCTGGAGCCGCCCACCATCAGCACCTTGGAGATGTCGCTGGAGGACAGGCCGGCGTCACTCATGGCCTGCTTCACGGGGCCGCTGGTGGCCTCCACCAGGTTGGCGGTGAGCTGGTCGAACTTGGCCCGGGTGAGGGTCAGATCCAGGTGCTTGGGGCCGGTGGCATCGGCGGTGATATAGGGCAGGTTGATGTTGGTGGAGGTGACGCCGGACAGCTCGATCTTGGCCTTTTCGGCGGCCTCCTTCAGGCGCTGCATGGCCACCTTGTCGCCGGTCAGGTCAATGCCGGTGTCCTTCTTGAACTCGGCGGCCATCCAGTCCATGACGCACTTGTCGAAGTCGTCGCCGCCCAGGCGGTTGTTGCCGGCGGTGGCCAGCACCTCGATGACGCCGTCGTCAATGTCCAGGATGGACACGTCGAAGGTGCCGCCGCCCAGGTCGTACACCATGACCTTCTGGGCCTGCTCCTTGTCCACGCCGTAGGCCACGGCAGCGGCGGTGGGCTCGTTGATGATGCGCTTGACGTCCAGGCCCGCGATGCGGCCGGCGTCCTTGGTGGCCTGGCGCTGGGCGTCGGTGAAGTAGGCGGGGACGGTGATGACCGCCTCGGTGACGGTCTGGCCCAGATAGGCCTCGGCGTCCGCCTTCAGCTTCTGCAGGATCATGGCGGAGATCTCCTGGGGGGTGTAGGCCTTGCCGTCGATGTTCACCTTGTAGTTGGTGCCCATCTCGCGCTTGATGGACATGATGGTGCGGTCGGGGTTGGTGATGGCCTGGCGCTTGGCCACCTGGCCCACCATGCGCTCGCCGTCCTTGGAGAAGGCCACGACGGAGGGGGTGGTGCGGTTGCCCTCGGCGTTGGGGATGACGACGGACTCGCCGCCCTCCATGACGGCCACGCAGGAGTTGGTTGTACCAAGGTCGATACCAATAATCTTAGACATAAAGCAGTTCCTCCAATAATAAAGAAATTGGTTTTTTACAAGGTTGAGTGGTGGGCGCACCATGTGCGCCATGATGTCACGCTATGGGTTGGGCACATGGCCGGGCCGCTAAGTCCAGACTGCGCGAAAAATGCCGCTTCGGGCTGCGCCCGTCGCCTGTTTTTTCGTCTCCGTCCCGCCTTAGCGCCCCTATGTGCCTACCCTCCGCGCTTCTTAGTTGGCGACCTTTACCATGGCGAAACGGACCACCTTGTCGCCCGACTTGAAGCCGGTCTGGAACACATCCACAATGGTGTTCTCGCCAGCGCCCTCGTCCTCCACGTGCATCACGGCGTTGTGGAGGTTGGGATCGAAGGGCTCGCCCAGGGCAGGGATCTCCTCGATGCCCAGCTTGGTGAGAACCTCCTTGAGCTGGGTCATGGTCATCTCCACGCCCTTCTTGTAGGCCTCGTCGGCGGTCTCCTGCTTGAGGGCCCGCTCCAGGTTGTCGTACACCGGCAGGAAGGCCGCAGCGGTGTCCGCCTTGGCGTCCGACCAGGCGGATTCCTTCTCCTTCTGGCTGCGGCGGCGGTAGTTGTCGTATTCAGCGGCCAGGCGGAGAAATTTGTCCTCCTGGTCGGAGAGGCTCTTCTTGAGGGCCTCCAGCTCCTCCAGCAGGGGGTTGGGAGCCTCGGCCTCCGTCTCCTCGGTGGGGACGGCCTGCTCGGTCTGCTCTTCCGGGGTCACGTCCTCCGGCTTTTTTTCCTTCTTGCTCATGGGATGCATTCATCTCCTATTTCTCGTCGTCCCTGCCCTGGGGCAGTTCACCCTGTCCAAACAGCCGGGAGAGGCCCTCGGCCAGATAGGACAGGCGGGCGGTTATCTTGGCGTAATCCATCCGGGTGGGCCCAACCACGCCGATGACACCCCGCATGCCGTCGCCGATGTCGTAGCTGGCGACCACCACGCTGGTGTCCTTCAGCGCGTCGGCCACGTTTTCCGGGCCGATGAGGATCTTCATGGGATCGTCCTTGGGAACGGGGAAGCGGGCAGGGTCGGCGTCCTCGGAGAGGTAGCTCATCAGCGGCTGCGCCCGCTCCAGGCTGCGGTACTCGGGCAGCTCCAGCAGATGGGCCAGACCCGAGGTGTGGACGGTGCGCTGCTCCAGGCTCTCCAGCACCTCCATAGCGAAAGACACCACCAGGGAGATAAGCCCATAGGCCTCCCCGGCCGCATGCTGGGCCACCCGCATCAGCTCCGGGGTGATTTCCTCCAGCGTCAGGCCGGTAAAGGTGGTGTTCAGCAGGGTGTTGAGCATCTGAAGCTGGGCTTCCGTCAGGTCGGAGGGCAGGCGGATGAGCCGGTTACGCACGATGTCCGTGTCGGTCATCACCACGATGATGAAAGCGTTGCGCTCCACCATCAGCAGATCGAACCGCCGGATGGTCATGCGGCTCAGACCGGAGGAGAGGGCGAAGGAGGGGTAATTGGTGAGCTGGGACACCACCCGGCCCGCCTGGTCCAGCACCCGGTCCAGCTCCCGCATCCGCATGGCCAGGGCCTGGTTGATGCGCTGGGTCTCCTGGAGGGAGAGCTTGTGCTCCTCCATCAGCTCGTTGACATAGAGCCGGTAGCCCTTGGGCGAAGGGATGCGCCCGGCGGAGGTGTGGGGCTTTTCCAACAGGCCCATCGCCTCCAGATCCGCCATTTCGTTGCGGATGGTGGCGGAGGATACCTCCATATCGATGGAGGCGGCGATGGCCTTGGAACCCACCGGCTCCGCCGACTGGATGTAGCTCTCGATGATGGCGCGGAGAATCCGTTTTTTGCGCTCTGTTAAATCCATTCCGGCCACCCTTTCACAATGTTAGCACTCAAACTCTCTGAGTGCTAAAGATAATGTAGCACCGTCCCCCGAAAAAGTCAAGTGTTCTGGATGTAAATTAAATGTGAACGTAGAAAATTCAGCAGGCAAAGGGGTGGACTGCAAGTTTCGGGCGTTGACGGGGCGGCGGAACAATGGTATTCTATGTAAAAAGGAGGGGTGAATCCGTGGACGAGGGCCGAGGCTTCACGATTATCGACTATGAGGACCGCTACAAGCAGGCGCTGGAGGACATCTCCCTGCCCTGGCTGCTGGAATACGACCTGCTGGAGCCGGTGGATCTGGAGATGCTGGCGGAGCCCCACCGCTTCCTGTCCGGCGGTGGCCGGGTGCTGCTGGCCCGCTGGGGGGAGGAGATTGTGGGCATGGTCATGCTGGAGCTTCAGGGGAAGGGCCAGTGCGAGCTGCTCAAGTTCGGTGTGAAGGAGGCATACCGGGGCCGGGGCATTGGTACGGCCTTGATGGAGGCGGCGCTCCAGGCCGCCCGGGATGCAGGGCAGAAGAAAGCGGTCCTCACCTCCAACCATCAGCTCAGGGAGGCCCTGCGGCTGTATGAGCGGTTTGGGTTCAAATACGTCACCTATTCTGATAAATGGTTCCAGCTCTCCGACATCCGCATGGAGCGGGAGCTGTGAGCCGGCTTACAGAGAAAAATACCCCGGCTCCGCGCCCACAGGCGGAGCCGGGGTATTTTTTACAACGCGGTCACTCCGTACGGGAGAACTGGGTGACGTCGTTGATCCACTCCCGGGAGCGGAGGCGGTACAGGCCAATGCCGAACTTGACGAATTGCTCGGCCATGATGCCCACATAGACCCAGAAGATGCCCCACTGGAACACCAGGCCGAACAGGGCGGCCAGGGGGAGGGAGACGAACCACAGGGGGGTGGTGTCGATGATGGTGGCGGCCCGCACGTCGCCGCCGCCCCGCAGGACGCCCACGGTGTTGACCGAGTCGAAGGCCCGCAGGGCCAGAAAGACGCCGATGAAGGTCAGCATCATGGTGGTGATGGAGCCGGCGGTCTCCGACAGGTGGAAGAAGGGGTAGACCAGCCAGGGGAAGACGAACCAGGCCCCCAGGATCAGGGGGATGCCGATGATCAGGCCGCAGAGGAAGGCCAGGGTGTCCAGGGTGGCTCCCACCTCGTAGACGTGCTCCCGCCGGCCCGCGCCGATCTCCCGGCCCACGATGATGGCGGTGGTGTTGCCGATGGCGAAGATGGCCACGGTGCAGAGATCCTCAATGTTGCCCGCCAGGGCGCGGGCGGCCAGGATCTCGGTGGAGCCCTCCATGTGGCCCATGATGACCTTGTAGAGGGAGGTGCCCAGGCCCCAGAGGGTCTCGTTGAGCACCACCGGCCCGGAGTAGTGGAGAAATTTGGCCAGCAGGGCGCGGCCCGGCCGGAAGAGCACGGCGGGCTTGAGCCGGAAGCGCCGGTTGGTCAGGGCGTAGGAGAGCATGATGACGAACTCCAGCACGCGGGCGGACAGGGTGGCCACCGCCGCGCCCACCACGCCCAGGGCGGGAGCGCCCAGGTTGCCGAAGATGAACACCCAGTTGAGGAAGGCGTTGGTCAGCATGGACACGCCGAAGATGATCATGCCCAGCTTGGGGTTCTCCATGGAGCGGTGGGCGCCCACGTACACGCCGGTGAGGCTGTTGAAAATATAGGAGAAGCCCACGATGCGGGCGTACTGGGCCGCCAGGGGCACCAGCTCCTGGTTGTCGGTGAGCAGGCCCATCAGCTGCTCCGGCAGGAAGAACATGACGGAGGCAAAGGCCAGGGAGATGGCCCCGGCCACATAGCAGCCCAGGCCGATGACCCGGTTAATGGACTCGGTGTCCCCCTTGCCCCAGAACTGGCTGATGAGGACGGAGGAGCCGCTCTGGAGTCCGAAAATGACTAGCTGGATGACGAAGACGGGGATGTTGGCCACCAGCACGGCGGCCAGGGGGGCTTCCCCCAGGGCGCCCACCATGAAGGTGTCGATCAGCCCCAGCAGGGTGGTGCACAGGTTCTGGAGCAGGATGGGCAGGGCCAGCCGCGCCACGTTGCGGTAGAAGGCCGCCCCCCGGTTCATATAGTGGAACAAACGCTCACCTCGCTGCAATTCTGGTCTTAGTGATTTCAGTCAGTCCCCCGGCCAGGGCGTCCACGTCGGCGCGGGTGCTCTCCGGGGAGAAGGAGACGCGGAGCACCCCCATCAGGGTGCGCTTGGGCAGGCCCAGGGCCGCAAACACGTGGCTGGGCTTCCCGCGGTGGCAGGCCGAGCCGGAGGAGACGTACACCCCCCGGTCGGACAGCTCCCGCACCAGCATTTCGCTGGGGTAGCCGGGCAGGGAGACGGCGCAGATGTGGGGGGCGTCCCCCCGGCTGATGATCTCCAGCCCGGGGACGGCAGAGGTATGACGAAGAAATTTTTATTAAGCTTGTGCTTGTCTGGTATTTTTATTTGTCATACAAATGCCCAGACGGCGGTAGAAGGTAACAAGTTTCTGGACAACTGGTCTATCGGGATCAGTACGGGAGGGACAACCCCGTTGACACATCACTCTTTCTTTGGGAACATGCGCCCGATTACGGGGATAGAACTGAATAAACAATTGACACCGGTTTTCGGCTTTAGCCTGGAGGCTGTCGGAAGTTTCAACACCTCACGAAGCAGGACCGCCTTCGACCGCTCCAACGTCAGCCTGTTGGGACTGGTGAACCTGAACAATCTCTTTGGAACCTATACCGGAGTCCCCAGACCCTTTGAAATCGAAGCGGTGGCCGGGATCGGATGGTTGCATTATTATATGAACCGGGAAGCGGGTTCCGACCAGAACAGCATGTCAACAAAACTGGGTCTGAACTTTAATTTTAACCTGGGAGAGAGCAAGGCATGGACACTGGCACTTAGACCTGCGCTGGTCTATGACATGAACGCTGTGGGGACTGAAGCCGTGAGTTTTCATTCCGGAAGGGCCGTATGGGAAATATCCGTCGGCTTGAAGTATCACTTCGGATGCAGCAACGGGAAACACCACTTTACAAAAGTGAAACCTTACGATCAGCAGGAGGTGGATATTTTGAACGCAAAAATTAATGAACTTCATGCGCAGGCCGGTAAAAACGCCGAAGCATTGGAAGAAGCGGTGCGGAAGATGACAGAACTGGAGGCAGCATTGGACAAATGCCGCAACCAGGAGCCGAAAATTGTGAAAGACACCATTGACAATACGAAGAAGATGCTGGAATCTGTCATAACTTTCCGCCAAGGCAGGACAACCGTTGACAACTCCCAGCTCCCGAACGTCGAACGTATCTCGACTTATTTAAAGAACCACAAGGAAGCAAGTGTGGTCATCAAAGGATATGCTTCTCCTGAGGGAAGCGTGGAAGTCAACGAACGGATCGCCCGACAGAGAGCGGAAGTCGTGAAAACAATGCTGATAAACAAGTATGGAATTGCAGAAGAACGGATTGTGGCCGAGGGCCAAGGAGTGGGAAACATGTTCGAGGAGCCTGACTGGAACCGGGTAAGTATCTGTACGATCAATGCGGGAATGGAATTACATAACCGCTGAACATGCGACACCGGAAGTAACATGCGAGGATGCCCATTTGAACCGGATACATTAACCGTATTTATCCAGACATAATTTGAATTGTTATGAACAAGTATATATCTGAAATGATCGGGACAATGATCCTTGTGTTAACGGGATGCGGAAGCATCGTTTTTGCCGGGAATATGCCCGGTACGGTCAGCACAGGAGCGGGAGCCCTGGAGGTTGCAATGGCTTTCGGGCTGTCGGTGGTTGCCTTGGCATACGTCTTCGGAGGAATATCCGGATGTCATATAAATCCGGCGATCACGCTGGGGGTGTATTGCTCGGGAAGAATGGGTGGTAAAGATGCCCTGCTATACATGATTTTCCAGGTCATCGGGGGGATTCTCGGGTCAGCCGTACTTTTCATATTGGTTTCCACTGGTTCACATGCCGGTCTCACTATGGCAGCAAGCAACGGCTTCGGCGAGGGCGAGATGTTACAGGCCTTTATCGCCGAGACTGTATTCACGTTTATTTTTGTTCTCGTGGCGCTGGGAGCCACGGATAAAAAGAAAGGGGCCGGTAAACTGGCAGGTCTGGTCATCGGGTTGACACTTGTCCTTGTGTATATCGTGTGTATTCCCATTACCGGGACATCGGTAAATCCCGCACGTAGCATAGGTCCCGCACTTTTCGAGGGCGGAAGCACGATTTCCCAACTTTGGCTTTTTATCGTCGCTCCCCTAACAGGAGGCCTTGTTGGTGCCATAGTGTGGAAAGTTATTTCTCACCATAGCGACAAATAGTTATGATGGAAAGGGGATGCCCGGGGGGAATGCGCTTCTCCTCCATCCCCTTTGTTTGATACATTAACAACTAAAATAAAAAAAGATGTCAAAAAGTAGAATTTTGCAGGACTTCAAGGCATTTGCCACGCGAGGAAACGTGGTGGACATGGCCGTGGGTGTGATCATTGGCGGTGCCTTCGGAAAAATAATATCTTCAGTGGTGGCAGATATCATCATGCCCCCGGTAGGACTACTGATAGGCGGGACTAACTTCTCGGAACTGAAATGGGAATTGGAGCCCGCCCGGGTGGTTGACGGGATCGAACAGGCGGCCGTCACGATAAACTATGGAAACTTTATCCAGACCATGCTGGATTTTGTAATTATCGCTTTTGCCATTTTCCTGTTCATTCGCCTGCTCTCCAATCTCAGACGCAAACAGGAAGAAACTCCCTTGCCTCCACCTGCTCCGAGCAACGAGGAAAAGCTGCTTTCAGAAATACGTGACCTGCTAAAGGAACAATAACCGTTTCTTCAAACGGTATGAACAGCATCGGGCAGGGAACGTGTCCGAGGAACGGACCGCTTCTCGGTTGTGAGGATTTTCCCTGCCCTAAACGACAGAAATAGTACGAACATTAAAACTCTAATATGACTAAGGCTGATATTATAAACCGGATTTCCGAGGAACAGGGGATTGACCGCAAGACCGTTGCCCTGGTAATCGAGTGTTTCATGAAATGCGTGAAGGATACACTCGGCAGGGGTAGAAGCGTATTCCTGCGAGGCTTCGGCACTTTCTCTTTGAAGAAAAGGGCGGCTAAGAAAGCGCAGAATATCCAAAAGCACACAACCATATGTATCCCGGCTCGCAAGGTTCCCCATTTTAAACCCTCGGCATCTTTCCTCTTTCACCGGGAAGAGGAGAGGCTGTAAAATGCCTGTACCCTTTCTCCGGTCTGTAAATGGATTTATAGATTTTCAACTCACGATAAGATGAAAGATTGTAGTTTTACCATGAATGCAGGGGTAAACACCGGAGGGGGGATGATCCATGCGATTTTAGAGGGGAAAATTGTATCCGCACCGAAGGAATACGGTGCTTTCACCGGGTTTGAAGCAGCTGCGAAGAAACTGACCTGCGAAAAGATTCGTCAACAGATGAAAAAAGTCGGTATGAAACTTGAAATAGTACCGATAAACACAGATTATCATGAAAGGATATTTTGTTTATTGGTTTGAAAACGAGGAGTCGAAGCACAAGGTGTTGTTTGTACGGTAAGAGGATGGGGAGGCATGGAATACGTGGAAATATCCAAGGAGGAGTACCTTTAAGTGGAAGAATTTTTTTGAACGTATGGCATGGATCCGAAAAGTGTTTCTTACCTGAAACTGGCTGATGAAAGGACGGTTAGAAAATCAAAGTGGATTAATATTTTTTATTTCAGGCAATCTATTGTATATAAGATGAAGGTTTCACAGAAAATCTATACATGGACCAGTGCTCTCCTTCTTGTGTGCTGTTCCCTTATCTTTCCCTCATGCGAAAAGGAAGAGATCAGGAAAGCCGTAGAAAATCGGAAAACGTTATTCATATATCTGCCGTGGTCCACTGACCTGACAGGCTATTTTTACACCAATATCACGGATATGGAGGCGTGTGTAAGCAAAAAGGGGTTGGAGCACGAAAAAAATCTCGTGTTTATGTCCACGAGCACCACGGAAGCCACGATGTTTGAAATCATATATTCCAAAGGGAAATGCGAGCGTAAAACGCTGAAAAAGTACGGGAATCCGCATTTTACTACGGTAGAAGGCATAACGGGGATATTGAACGATGTGCAGGAATTTGCTCCTGCTCCGGTGTACGCCATGATCATGGGTTCCCATGGCATGGGATGGCTTCCTGCGGATGGTACACAGGCACGTTCTCTTTTCCGGATGAAAAAGCATTGGGAGTATCAGGAGCAGCCGATGACACGCTATTTCGGAGGACTGACCCGGAAGTTCCAAACGGACGTGAGTACCCTGGCCCGGGGGATTACAGGTGCGGGAATCAAAATGGGGTACATCCTGTTTGACGATTGCTATATGTCATCCGTAGAAGTTGCCTATGAACTGAAAGAAGCCACAAGATTTCTCATAGCCTCGACCAGTGAAATGATGGCATACGGAATGCCTTACGCCACTGTGGGGGAGTTCTTGCTGGGAAGTCCTGATTATGGTTCCCTTTGCGAAGGATTCTATGACTTTTATTCAACCTACGAAATAATGCCCTGCGGGACATTGGCGGTGACAGATTGCTCTGAATTAGATAACATGGCTACCATCACAATGAAAGGTATGTTTTCGATGACTCCCTGCAAGGAGAACTCCAGGAACTGGACGGATACACGCCCGTCATCTTTTACGACTTTGCCGATTATGTCCTTACCTTCTGCTCTGACCCTGTCCTGAAAAAACGGTTCAGGGAACAGTTGGACCGGCTTGTTCCCTATAAAACCCATACGAGTAAATTTTATTCCAGAGCCAAAGGAATCCTTCCCATACGCACTTTCTCGGGTATAACGATTTCGGATCCGAGCACCAATCCTATGACCTTGCCGAAAAGTACTACCCGTTGGTACAAGGCCACACACGGATAACCCCGTGGAAGACAAATAAAAAATGGATAGATAAAAAGCTCCGGATATGGCGTAAATCCCCCTCTTTCCTTCATGGCATTTTCGATAATTTCCAACAGCATCGAAAATGTTTCTACACCTATGTCCCGCATGTGGTCTTATAATAATATTCAGATTTACAGTATTCTCAAGATAGAAGAATCACGGGGGAATCAAAACAGCAATCTGTCACGAAGCGGAATATGACAAACCTACGAGCAGGAAGAAAAACGAGGACATCCCGACCGTTATTTGCAGGTTTCCAATATTCGTCCCATATCTTTACGTCCGGTTTCAATCGGAACCTAAAAGTATTCACCATTTAAATTTTTAAGATTATGGACGAACAACCGGACAGCAGTCAACAACTCATGGACATCCTGCTCGTCATGGACGAGAAAGGCACACTCCAAGCCGTCAGTGGAGTAAAGGACGGCGAATTACAAACAAGGAACCCGTTGGAGGACAATAACGACCTCCTTCGGGTGGACCGTCAGGGCGACATGTTTTCAAACTTCTTTTCCAACCTCTGGAACCAGTTGAAAGACCCGACACGTTTCCATTTCTTCCGTGTGCCGGAAGAAGAAGTACAACGGGTCGCCGCTGATTTCCAGCAACGGGAGAGCCAGTCTGTCAAGGTAGGTGAACCTCTCATCACACAATACGAGGTGAAGCCTCCCGAGCAGGAACAGCAGCAGACCCAAGCCGGACAGCAGCAACAGCAACCTGGACAGGATCCGCAGTACAAGTACCGGCTTGAGGATATCGACTGGAACAGCCTCGCTGCCATCGGCGTGCAGAAGGAACAGATCGAGAATAACGGGATGCTCGATCAGATGCTCCGGGGCTTCCAGACCGACAAGACCGTCCGGGTACATTTCCACTTCGAGGGCATATCGCACAGCAACGACAGCCAGCTATCGCTCAAGCCGGGTATGGACGGCAAGCTGACCGTGTGCAGCCACGGTATCCTCGACCCGGAAAAGATGCAGAAACAGTTCTTCGGCTACGACATCACCGATACCGACAGGCAGATGCTCCGGCAGACAGGCAATATGGGACATCCGGCAACCGTCACCAACCGGACGGGTGAACAGGTCGAAGCCCTTGTCAGCCGTAACCAGAAGACCAACGAACTGGTCGCCTTTCCGCTCTCCAAGATCAAGATTCCGGCAGAGAAGAACGGGCATAAGTTTACCCCTGACGAAACGGCTAAGCTCAAACAGGGTGAGGCAGTGGTCTGCCAGTTTCTCACCAGACCCAAGGATGGGGAGCAGCCGAAGCTTTATCCGGCTCCCGTGCAGTTCAGCGCAGTCAAGATGCAGCTCGAATTTCTCTTTGGCGAGCGGGGCAAACTGGCGATGGATGCATACAAGGAGAACCTGAAACAAACCGCCAATCAAGAGGTGCCAAAGACCTTCCGCAAGCAGGAACTTACCGAGAAGTCGCGCCTCGAACTCGAAGCCGGAGGCACGGTCAAAGTATCCGGTTTAGTGGATAAGAAAGGCAGGTCCTATCACGGCTACATAACGTGGAAGCCCGGCGAGAAGCCTGGATTTATGTTCCCGAAGGACTATAAGACGGCTCTCGAAGAGGGGCGTGTCAAGCCTGCCGTGGAGAACGAGATACAGGTAGCAGTCAATTCCGAAGGCAAGACCGTCGAGGCGACCAAGAACCTGAAAGAAGCCTTGCAGTCTGCACAGCAGCGACCCACCGGGGAGCAGAAACAGCAGCAAGACCGCAAGCAGGAACAGAAAGAAGAGAAAAAACAGGAACAGTCCGACAAGCCCAAGCGCAGCCGGGGTGTCCGTCGGTAGCATTTCTTTCCTGCCATTCGGTAACTATCCGGTTGTCCCGTCCGAGAGGCGGGACAACTTTTGTCAAACCATTAAATTTTTAACAACATGACAGTTTGTATCTTATGTGAGAAACCGAGTGTGGCGGCAAGCGTGGCCGCCGTGCTGGGTGCAAAAGAGCGTCACGATGGCTACCTCTCAGGTAACGGCTACCTCGTCACTTGGGCGTTCGGTCATCTTGTCCAGCTCGCCATGCCCGACGCTTACGGCTACACGGGCTTCCGGCGTGAGAACCTGCCCATTCTGCCGCAGGCATTCAAGTACATACCCCGCCAGATACGGGAGGATAAGGAGTACAAGCCCGATCCCGGCGTGCTCAAACAGCTAAGGATTATCAGGGAGCTATTTTCACGGGCAGACCGTCTGGTCAATTTCGGGGATGCGGGGCGTGAAGGAGAATTGATTTTCAGGCTTATATACAACTATACCGGCTGCCGCAAGCCCTTCGACCGCCTCTGGATCTCCTCACTGACCGACCGTGCCATCCGTGAGGGACTGGACAACCTCAGACCCGGTAACGACTACGATAATCTCTACCGTGCCGCCGAAGCCCGTGCCATCGCCGACTGGGAGATAGGGCTAAATGCGACGCAAGCCCTCAGCATCGCCGCCGGGCAGGGTATCTATTCCCTCGGACGGGTGCAGACCCCCACTCTTATGATGATCTGCTGCCGTTATCTGGAGAACAGGGATTTCACCCCGCAGACTTACTACCGACTGAAGGTCTCGGCGGAAAAGGACGGCACTCCCTTCGCCGCCTTTTCTGAATTGCGTTACGAAACCCTTCCGACGGCAAACGCCGCCCTCGCAGCTGTAACCGCAACGGGGACGGTGGCGGTTGCCGACGTGCAACGCAGGGAGGTGAGCCAAGACCCTCCCTTGCTCTATGACCTGACCGCCTTACAGAAAGAGGCGAACGGCAGGTACGGCTTCTCGGCGGACAAGACCCTCTCCATCGCCCAGTCGCTTTACGAGAAGAAGGTGTTGAGCTACCCCCGTACCGGCTCCCGCTACCTCTCGGACGATGTTTTCGACGAGATACCCGACCGCATCGCCCTGCTGGAGCGGTACCCGGCTTTTGCTGCCCATGCCACCGTCTTGAAAGGGACTTCGCTCAACCGCCGCAGCGTGGACGCAGGGAAAGTCACCGACCACCATGCGCTCATCATCACCGAGTGTCTGCCCGGCGAGCTGTCCGCCGACGAACGCACGGTATATGACATGGTAGCCGCCCGCCTGCTCGAAGCCTTCTCCGCCCGTTGCCTCAAGGACGCTACCACCGTCTCTTTCACGGCAGGGAACAGCGTGTTCACCGCCAAGGGGACGGTCGTCAGATCCGCCGGATGGCGTGCCGTGCGGAACGAGCGGGAGGAGGACGACGAGGGAACAGCCGCTTTGCCGACTTTGCAGACCGACGAGGCTTTCCCCCTGCAATCGGCGGAGTGTGTGGAGAAACAGACCAAGCCCCGTCCCCTGCACACCGAGAGCAGCCTCCTTTCGGCGATGGAGCATTGCGGCAGGGAGTTGCAGGACGACGAGCTTCGAGACAGTTTGAAAGGGAACGGTATCGGCACGCCCGCCACCCGTGCCTCCATCATCGAGACCCTCTTTGCCCGTGACTACGTGCGCCGGGAGAAGAAGAGCCTCGTGCCGACCGACAAGGGGCTTGCCGTGTACCAGATAGTGAAGGACAAGCGCATCGCCGATGTCGAGATGACCGGGCAGTGGGAGACCGCCCTCGCCAAGATCGAGAGCGGGGAGATGAATCCCGACAGCTTCCGCAAGGCCATCGAGGTCTATGCCGCCCAGATTACCGAAGAACTCCTGCAAGTGCAGGTATCGGTGGCGGACGGCGGACATATCCCGTGCCCCAAGTGCCGTTCCGGTCGCATCCTCCTTTACCCGAAGGTCGCCAAGTGCAGCAACGTCGATTGTTCCCTTACCGTCTTCCGCAACAAGGGGGAGAAGCAGCTCACCGACAGCCAGATTACCGACCTCGTGACCAAAGGCAGGACTGCCCTGATCAAAGGATTCAGGAGTAGGGAGGATAAGCCCTTCGATGCATACCTCACTTTCGACAAGGACTTCCGCATCGTATACGGGTTCCCGCCTCACACGGACAAGTCCAAAGGAAAGGAGCACAGGCGATGAACGGCATCGGTTGGATCTCCGTAGCGGAAGCCGCCCGGCTCTGCAGCACGAACGGCTCTTGATAGACAATGGTAGCCCACAGGAATTCAAGTTTTTATATCCGTAATCCCGGCAATAATCCCTATATTTGCCAATCGGTCACATAGAAAAGGCGGGATTGCTCTTTTCTGTGGCCGGATGGCAACCGTTCCGGGCACAATACCCGAACGGCTTTAATCAACATTCAACAATAGCATAACATGAATTTTGAACAATTAGCAACCATCATAGCCGACACGCACCAACGATTACAACAGAGTGCGGTCAAAGCCGTAAACCAGTGCCAGACCATGCGTAACTGGCTTATCGGTTTTTATATCGTGGAGTTCGAGCAGAACGGAGAAGACCGTGCCAAATATGGGGAATTCTTATTGAAAAACTTGGAACAAAAAGTTAATTTAAAAGGATTGAATATTACATTATTCAAGCGTTCACGAGTCTTCTATATGGTATATCCCCAGTTGGCAACTGTAATAAAAACGATATTGCCTCCAACAGGTGCATCAACGATGCACTTATTGGAAATGCAGGGTCTTGGAAAAAGTGCATCACTGATGCACTTATTACAAAATGCTGAAAACAAACAAGATATAGTTAATACGATAGAGCCTCAGAAACTACTCAGCTCTATTTCTTTTACCCACTTTATCGAACTGGTAAAAATCGACAATCCTATCAAGCGGATGTATTACGAAATGCTCACCATCCAAACCGGGCTTTCTGTCCGTGAACTCAAACGGCAGATAGGAGCGTTGAGTTATGAACGTGTCGGCTTATCCGGCAACATGGAAAATGCACTTGCTGCCATTCAGCAGAAGATTCACCCACAAACTGTAACCGATGCCGTCAAGGATGACTATTTCTTCGAGTTCCTGAACATTCCGCAGCAACGGGCTTCTTTGCTAAAGGAGAAGGAACTCGAAACACTTCTGCTCGACCATTTGCGAGACTTCATTATCGAACTCGGAAACGGCTTCTGTTTCGAAGCCAGACAAAAAAGAATCCTTATCGGTGACGAATTTTATTTCATTGATATGGTCTTCTACCACCGGATTTTGAAATGTCATATTTTGTGCGAATTGAAAGTTGATACTTTCAACCACGCTCATGTGTCACAACTTTATTCATACCTGAATTATTATAAAGCCGAAGTGATGGAGCCGGGCGATAACCCGCCTATCGGCATTTTGCTGGTAACGGACAAGAACGATGCGTTGGTGCGGTACACCACAACCGGATTGGATGAACAGATATTCGTTTCCAAATACCAGTTGCAACTTCCGACTGAACAACAATTAAAAGAGTTGATTTTAAAGACAATCCGGCAATAATAACAAATGCGCAACACATAGTTGCGCATTTGTAGTATTCTAATATTTGTCGTTCCAACTATTTCCGTTATCTTTGCAATCAATAGAACCTGCCAAGCCTCTTTAATAATGCCCAAATCGGCGGGTTGCTTTTTTATTACATCCTCCCGTACACCGTTCGGATTTTCCCGTCCTCCAGCACTTCGCTCGACCGTACAGCCCATATCCTGCCGTCGTTCGGTCCGCACTCCAGCCCCTTCTCACTGTTACCGACCAGCACCGGCACGGTTGTCATCACGATTTCATCTGCCAGCCCGTTGTCCAAGAGTAAAACTCCGGTTTCTCCTCCGTAAGCCACCACCATACCGTCGCCATTCTCCTTTATCCGTTGCAGTTCCGTTACCACATTCCCCCTGACAAAACGTACCCGTTCTGTCTCTGTCAAGTCTATACAGCCGTTCGTCACGACCAAGGTCTCCTTTGCCTCAAGCGGCCAGTCAAGATCATTCAGGTAAATACGCAGGTAAGTTTCCTCGTCAATCAGCACGTAGGCACAGGCGTCCACTACCGCATTGAAACACTTGTCCGCTATGACCGGACAGCCGTCGATGGATTGGTACACGTGCAAGGTAATCTGTTTCATAACAATGTGTTTTTAAGGATTATGCCCGCCTCGCACCAAAAAGAACAGCGTGAACTCACACTATTCCGGAATAGAGGTACTGGCATACCTAAAAGACAGAATAGGCAAACTCACGCCGTATAAGCATACAGCATGAACATTGCGCTATACATCTTGTCTTTTTTGAAAAGTGCCAGTTTTCTATTCCAAGACGTTCAGCGAACGTACAATATGTATATCAATCCCTGCTTGCTTCCAAGCCGGGTATGAATCTTTCATGTCATGACAGCAACCGTACCCCGGTAGAGTACCACCTGCCGTACTTTGTCACAAAGGTACGGGAAACTTCCCGAATAACAAAACAATAGCCCTGCCTAATCTCACGATCCGGCAAGTCCCCGTCCACTAACAGAAATCATAAAGGAAATATCACTTTTACGGAAACAAGCCTTTTTTCCTGCGCCTTTCCTCTTTCCGGACTTCCTTCTCCTTCCGTTTTGCAGCCCGTTCCTCCACAGCGGCAAACTGGTTGCGGAGGAACTCGTGCACATCTTTCACCCGATAGAAGACCTTGCCACTGATAGTGAAGTACGGCAGTATCCCAATGGCACGGTAACGTTGCAATGTGCGAATACCGACCTTCAGCAGCAGGCACAGGTCCTGGTTATCCAGTACCTCCTCTCCATCCAGCGCGTTGCTCTTCTTCAGTACTCTTTCCAACAACTTCTCCGTCCGGTCGAAACGTTCCATGATACGCTCCATCCAATTCTCAAATTTTTCGCTGTCCATATACATAGCAGTCGCCCTCCTTTTCAATAATTTCCTTTTCCCGCATGTAACGGATGTACCCCTTCGCCGTCCGTTCCTTCACGTCCAGGGTTTCCTGTATCAGTTCGCATAGCTCGATATAGCCATACTTTTTTTGCGTGACGAACGCTGCCCGTGCCATTTCAGACAGTTCCTTCTCCTTGCGCCTTTCTTTCTCCACCCTCGGTTTCTCTCCCATATAGACAGGCATCCCGGCCTGTTTGTCCCAGCGGAACTGCATCAGCGGGATATCCAGCGGGCTTCCATCCCTGACCTTCAATGCCTTCACCACCGACACCTCCGGGTTCTCGTCCTTCTCGATGGAGAGGATAGCCGCCGACTTCCGCTGCAACTCGCTGCCCAAGTGTCCCCGCAACTTCAACCCGTTCGGCACGAAATGTACCACGGCGGTGATGCACGTGCGGTAAATTCCCGCTAGGCGGTAAATTTCGTCAACCAGCGCCACGCTCTCCGCCTCGTCGTTGGAGCAACGGATCAGGTCGGCAACTCCGTCGATGACGACCAGATGGATGCCCCCGTGCAGGTAGTGGTACTTGTCCATGCTTTGGATGATGGCGGTCAGCCGCTCGTTCCTCGACATCCCCGTCAGGCAGTACACGTGCAGGTAAGGCGGCATTTTCTCCCGACCGGCACGCCGCAGCAGCCGCCCCGTGTTCTTGTAGAGCTGTTGCTCGCTCTGTTCCGTGTCGTACAGCAGCACCGCACGCCCCTTTCGGTTCGGTTCCACCTTCACCCCAAGAAGGTCCGCGTCCTCCTCCCGTTCCATAATTGCCCCGGCGACCAACGCGGCGGTATAGTTACTCTTGCCCGTCCCTTCTCCGCCCGTGATGCAGAGTATGTTCTCTTCCGAGCCTAACGGCACGTCCCCGGCGGTCACGATAGCGACTGCCTGCTCCGGCGGGCAGTCGTAATCGATCTCACACGATTTCAGTACCGCCATCGTGTCCCCGTACAGCGTGTCGAGCAGTTTCAGGAACAGCCCCATCAAATCCTCCCGTGTGTGTCCGGCTTTAAAATAGTCCGTCACGTCTTTCTCTGATTTCGTCCCCGGCAGCGGTAGTACCAGCCGTTTAACACCGTACTCCGACAGTTGTACCCGGTGCTTCTCCGAGCATTCCAGCCCCGTCTTGTCCGTGTCGTACAGCAGTACGATGTGCTTGAAGCGATAGACGAGCTTCCGGACGGTCTTCGCCGGGATTACCGAGGTTTCCGAGTTGAAGCAGATGGCTTGGAAACCGTGAGCCGCAAGCGTCATCACGTCCTTCTCGCCACCCGTGAGGAAGAGCAGGTCGCCCTTCGAGGGCAGTTGTTCCAGACCGAAACAGTAGTTGTCGCCCGTATGACCGCCATAGACGAAACGCACTTCCGATAACGGGCGGTACACCTTCACGCCCCATTTCCCCCTGTAGCCGAACATCGGTTCCGCCGGGGTTGAAGTAAAGCCGAACGTCTTGCCTTCCCTTGTCTCGCTCCGGTACTCGGCGAGCGACACCACCCCGTAACGGTGCAGCACCTCTACCGTGATGCCCGATATGCCCCAGTAGGCGAGCTCTCTCTCTGTGAAAGACTTTTCAGCTACTTGGTAGGGGCTTGGTCCAGGACGCTCGCGGGATAAATCTTTCCCTTCCGTGCCCGTGACAGTATCCCCGGGAATGCTCTCCCCGGTATTTTCCCCCTCACTTTTCTCTCGTGCACCCGTTACGGGCCGTGTCGTCCGGCAGCTTCCCTCCCGATTGTTGGTACCGGAAGGGATGGCCCCATCCAACCCCAGGCACAACTCCCGGTCAATGGTGTGCAGCACTTCCACGAAATCAGCGGCACTCCGGCAGTCCAGTCCTTTCAGTTTCGCCACAAGGAAGAAACAGTCTCCCGAATACTCACCGTTACCAAAGTCCTTCATCCTGTACATCCCGCTGTGGCGATCATAATAAACGTTACACGAGGCCCTGCCATCAGCGTACAGCGGATTCAGGAAATTTCGACCCACCCGCCATTTTACGGGCAGATAATGACGGAACACCTCCAGCCCGTTACCTGTTTTTGCCAGTATTTCCTCTTTTCTTACCATATGATCTGCTTTTGCATTGGTGTAAAGGGTACGCTTCAATCATTCGGTCCACCAGCTTGTCAGGCGTTTCCCGTATCCAACGCTCATGGAACTGTTCCACGTCCGTACGGCGGTAACGTATCTTCCTCCCGCAGATAGAGTAAGCGATGATACGGTTCGTGCGGTAACGCTGCAAAGTACGGGGACTGATTTCAAGTTGTTCACACACTTCCTTTCCCGTCATCCATAGCCCTGCCTTCCTCGTACCCTTCTTATCCGCTACCGGCCATTGCTCCCGCTCCTTTGTTCCGGACGCCTCCACGTATGCCGCTATCCCCTCTATCTTCTCCACGAGGGTAGCAAACGCTTTGCTTTCGATTGCTATTATTTCCATAATCTTTTAATAATTTGGTTTCCGGTTACAAAGGTCAGTCTGTTCGACCGTTTTTCTTTTCACGTTCGTAGCAAGCTGCCAAAGTTTTTTTTCTGGTACAAAAAAACCGCCGCGGAGCCTTATTCGGGCTCTCTACGGTGGCTATATACTGTATTTTCACCAAATGGCGTATCGGGAAAGGTGATTTGGCAACTTGCTATGAACCTGCCAGTCTCTTCCTTGTTTTACAAAAGGTTATCCGTCCGTTTCGTCCATTCGTTTCAACAAACGTTCCTTCATTTGATCAAGGTAAGCTGTCCGGCTGTTCTTCCGGTTACGCATGGAGATAAACGTGTGGTACACGTCTCCCAGGTCAATATGGAACATTTGTTCGAACAGCATCACGAGCTCGACAATGCTCACCCTCCCGTTATCCACGCTACCCATCGCCCAAATGCCATATATCAGTTCCACGGCAGCCGCCTTCCGGTCCGTCCAATGGTGCTCCTTTTCCTGCACGGCATACGCCCCCTCCATTGCCAGCAGCACTTTCCGGTTCAGATAACCAAGTAACATTTCCGCCGCTATCAGTCTTGCGGCCAACAAGTCATAACCGGTTGACATCACCGAATCCTCCTCCAGCATAAAACTTCCGCTTTCCGGGCTCAGCTCCTTTTTGGCACGGCGGAAATAGTAATGGTCCCGGTAAGTCGCCCCGCTCCGGTAATACTGGTAAAAGGGAAGGTATCGTTCCAGTTTCCGCTGGTATTCTTTCATAGCCTTGCGGTAATGCATCCGGGCAATCTCCGGGCAACATGAACAACCGCTCTCGATCTGGTATACCCGGTAATAATACAGCAGGCGTCCCGTCAGGGCAGGCTTGTAATACTTGAAAAAGCAGATTTCCTCTTCCACGTTGGAGAATGGGTGGTTTAGGACATAGTCCTTCAACTCACGGGATCGCTCCCTCAAAAAAGAAACCATCTCCTGACAAGTCCGTATCACTTGCTCTCCCTCCATACGGGAAGATTCAATGCCCATCTTACGTTCGACCTCCTGCATCAAGTTGTTAAAGTACGTTTCTATCATGTTATTCCTTAATTATGGGGCACGTGAGTACCTTCACGCTACCCGATTTATTTTTATACCTCGCTTGATTCGATCGCAGGTTTTCCTTTCGGCCCTTTACGATGAAAAAACTTTTCCTCATATCGAAAAGACCGGAGAAAAGCCATGATACGGCTTCCTCCGGTCACACCTGCAAAACTGGGAAATTCCTTCCCCAATCCCCGGGACCAGACTATTCAAGGTCCCTCACGCAACGCACGTATCCCTTCCTGTTATTCACAAGCCTGTCATTGTCACCCGCCCACTGGGTATCCACGGTCGTGACCCATCGGAGATAACCATGGAGATACATCTGGTAGCCGGCACTGAACGATCTTGCCCCGTTCATGCTACGCTTGGAAAATCCCGTCCGAGAATGGAGAACTTCAGATTCTACTACTCCCAGAGAAGGAAGGTCATTACCGAATTCGTAAACCTCCTTTTTCTCAGGGTTATGCCAGTCGAACAGGCTCCCGCACATGATGATCAATTCCACCTCGTTGGGCACCCGCCAGGTTCCCAGGTCGCTCTTGTCCGCCTCCTGGTAATAATAGGCGCACGGGCTGTTTCCCTGTTCGATGTCCGCCATCAGCGTGCTCCAATCCTGTAAGTAATACTCGCTCTTCCTGTCAGGATTATTCAAATCCTTGGGCTTATCTATCTTATTGGCGATATACTTGGCCACCTCAAACCCGTTCTTGTAAATGGTGTTGCTCTGGGAGTCCTCATCATGCGCGGGCAACTCGTAAATGGCTCTTACTCCACGCGTCATGCTGTATGGCAGGTGATCTGCCCTAAAGACCAGATATTCCTCTTTCGTCCTGTTATTGACAAGAGACTTGTTCAGTTCCTTGCCCAACTCCTCGATGTGATAGCTTTCTTCCCCAGACTCCAGCATCCCCAGATCCCTGATCAACCTCACTTCCGAGTAGGGGGTGCGGTCCCCGGGTGAGTTCCCTCCCTTGTAATAATCAAAGTTTGCGATGGGAGTCACGCTGCGGGACTCCAAGATACAAATATAGGGGTTGGAAGAGTATAAAGAAAGGTTTGTACTTGCCATAAAGGCTCTTGACATATAAAATGCTGTGGCGTTGTCCGAGGGGGCGTGCCCGTGCAGCCTGGAATGTAACGGCAACGCCCGTTCCCCCACGATAAGCATACCGCTCTCGCTCACCGAAGGAATATACCACTTCATCTCGGCGGCCTGCATCCGGCCATCACGGTTATCATCCCGGTTCCGTAAAAACGGGGTGAAACAGGCATATTCGGCGTGGTAATTCTTGGCTGCCAAATTATAATGGTCTCTGCTGAGAGTCAGCTTCGCGTTGTCCACCTTCGTCATGACCTGCCATAACTGGTCTTGTTTACTTCTTCTCATCGGGTCAATCATGACCTCTTGACTGAAGTCGCCCGACCTTGCCATCACCTTCCAGGTATTCGACCAGCCGTTGGATGTATATTTATTATAAAAAGCATCCGGTTCTCCCGGAGCCTTCACCATAAAGTCCAGGTCCGGTGTCTCGTTCACGTTTTCCACCCCCCAGACACGCATGCCTTCGGGTCCCTCCGTAAACACCGTCTTGATGGACATCTGACGGATGGAAACGACAGCCTGGTGATAACGTGACTGCCCGTCGGGGGAGATTTCATGCGACGTGTTCACCAGCAGGTCGAAAGTCCGATCCGGGGCGTTGGCAAAGGTTTTCCACAAGTTCTTGTCCTCGGGGGCGCCATCCTGCATGGGGTTCCGCTCGTAGAAATACTCGTTGGCGTAAACCGTCACCTTGCAAAGCCCCGTGGAGGCATTAAATACATAATCGGGCTCTTTGACAAGTCGGTAAAGAAACTGTTCCAGCGAAAGCAGATGCGCCCCCGTGTTGGAGTAATATTCCATGGTTTCGTTTCCATTGTCAGACAGGGTGCTCGGGTGGATGAAGAACGCGAGCCAACCAGTGTCTGCCTTCTTCTCCCCTGAAGGAACGTATCCGTTATCCTCCAACTGTTCCAGCTCCGCCCTCGTGTAAGAGACTATCTTGTCACAGAACGGGGTGCGTATGGCAAAGGAGATCATCGCGTCGTCCTTCAAACTGCCATCCGGATTGAAGATGGCAAGCTCGTTCTTGTTGAAACGCATCAGGCCCTGTTCATAATGGCAGTCAAAACTGAAGGAGCGGTGAGCGTCATATACAAGGCCTTCCACCCCGGGAGCGGGCTCCTCTTCCCGGTCCTTGTCGGACATCGCCTCCACTACCAGGTCGTTCATCCCCTTGATCGTCACGTTATAGGTATAGTGCACGTTACGTTCTATATCATAATCGTTGACCGGATCATTCTCCGCCGTGTATCCCAGATAAACGCGGTAGGTCACCCTCCCGAAACGCTCCGTTGAGACTTCACCGGTTGTCATATCTTGGCGTAACTCACCCGTGAACTCGATGTAGGGAGCCAGATCCGGAGCGTATTCTGTAGCTCCGTTCTGCACGTTCGGCTTCTCCGTAGCATCGGGAACGGGAGACTTCACTTGTTTCTGCCGCAGGTCATACCCCTTCCTCTCCGCATTGTAACCGGGAGAGGCGGGAGTTATCATTTTTTTTGCCAATTTCCGGTTCTCCGGAAGGTAAAACGTAGTAGTAGCGTCGCCCTCGAACTGGAATAATTCGGACAACCAGTACGAATCCATCTCCATCCCGCCGGCATCCCAGGGAGCCCCGGCGTCACTGCCCTTGACATGCTCGGTGACAAAGGTCGAAGCCGGCACGTTACCGACTCTCCATGTCCCAGGCACGAACGTGAGCCCCTCCCCGGTTTTCAGGTTGACCGTGATTTTCGCCTCCGCACGTTTCAGGGAGACCTCGAGGCGCCTGGTGTCGGGACTGATCTCCTCCGTCTTGGTAACTGACATCAGCAGGTGCCCGTTCGGTCGGAACAGGGTACGGGCGGTCATCTCCGCCTTGACCCTCTGAATGTCCGAAAGGGACGACACGCCAGCCAGGATCCCGGGCTCTACCTGAAACAGCCCGTCACCATCCGATTTATAGTTCGCCAGCAGGACCAGCGTCTTCTCTCCCGAGGTAATGGGGATGTTTTTCAGCAATCCCATGCTCGTGGGTGCATCCGTGTCCTTCTCGCCGGTTGCCGTTTCCAAGGCAGCAGCGGCCTGATAAAGCTCCGCACGGGGATACTCCCGGGAGAACTCCACGCCGCCGCGGGAATCGAAAACCCACAGGTAAAGGTCGTATATCTTTCTCTCCTCGCCTTCCAGCAGGCCCGAACGTGTCTTGGCCCTGTTGGCTGCCGTACCCACGCTGATGTCTACCGTCGTGGGCACGCCTTCCGGGACACCGCTGCCCCGAAGCAGCTCCTCGTCCGTACAGCAGGTAAGAACGGGCAGTAACAAAAGAATGAAACAAGTTATTTTCAGCCTATATGCTTTCATATATAATAAAAATTTATAATGACAAAATCGTGAACATCACTGAAAAGGAGGGAACTCCACATCCTTCCGCTCCCAGGATTCGACCCGGTAGATAATCTCTCTGTCCGCGGCTTCCGGCAAGACCATGAATACCTTATAATCCCGGTTCGGGTAAATGGGGCCGGAATACACCCCGGGAGAACTTTCCTCGCCAATGTCAAGCAAAAAGGTCCTTGTCCTGGTCTGTGAGATGTTTCCTCCTGTATAATACTCCACTGTCAGCTGTATCTTCGGGTGAGGGTGTCCTTCCTGCCAGGAATTGGCTTCCGGAATATACGGGGCCAGGTACTGGGGAAGGAAGAACTGCTCGTATTTTTGGGCGTCCATTTCCGTATAGTCAATCCCTCCGCCGGCATTGAGGGGGGCCTCGTAGATGGTCAGTTGCGCTTCATTTTTTATTCCATAGGAATACGTGCCCGTATGCTCCGTGTTCTTTCCCGTTCCCGGGGTGGATCCTGCAAGCTGGCCGCCGTCCGAGTCATTCTCCCTGAAAGAAGGAGACATCAGTACCGGAAAGTTCAAAAAGGCAATCCTTTTATAATTATAAATGATCTGCTCAAAGGGGGCAATGCTTGCGATGTATATTCTGACACGGGAGAAATCACGGAACAGCGGGATTGTGATATCCTGCACCTGCTCCCCGGAAGCGGGCTGGACGGCCGTGGACAGCTTTCCCGAAAGCATGCCCATATGCAACCTGTTGGATATTCCGGGAGCGTCATCCCAAGAGATATTGGAAGTTGTTGTCCAATCTATAATCTTCTCATCCGACGGGGAAGGAGTCACACCATCGTACGGGTTGTCCACCGGAATGCCGAGACTGCCGTCATCCTGCTCCCTGATGATGGCAGGGAATGCGGCTTCGACAATATCCTCCCTGTCCACCTCCTCCATGCCTTCCCCGAGGAAGTCCCATGGAACTGCGTTCTGCAGGATTCCTCCGGGCGTATAATAGGGCAGGTCCTTTCCTGTCTGGTTGGGGGCATAGAAAGCATAGAATTCACTCTCGCCTTTGGGGATGCGTATCTTGGTTTGATATTCCCCCTCCGCGTTGCCCGAACTGAAAGGAAGCAGGCGACTGTACACATACCGGTTCTGCTCCTTGTTGAAAACCATAAGTGCTATTCTGGGCTGTGCGGGGGCTTGGGGAAACAGTGTGCCGGTTTTATACCAGTTGGCCGGATCGGAGGAATAAAGGTCCAGCATCTCACTTCCCCCGGCTGTTACGCCACGGGTTGACAGGTTCAGCCTGACGGTCACGTCATCCTCTCCGGAAAGCCGTTCCGGGATATCTTCTTCGTTCCGGCATCCTGTCAGGGCAAGGAAAAAGAGCGGCAACACCGTCATCACAAAGTTCCTCAAGGCCCTTACCGTGCGAGTATATTTAGTATCTTTCAGCATAATATTCATCAATCGGTTATGGGAACCACGTCAACGGCTTCCCAGGGTTTTACACTTACTGTCAGAGAACGGGGATTCTGGCGGAAGAACAGTGGAAGCACCGCTTCCTGCCGCCCCGTTATCCGTATCTGGTCGGGATACAGAGCGATATATTCCGCGACATCTACCGTGCAGAGAACCTTATCTCCCTGCATAAGACGGATCGTCAGCGGGTCCCCGTCCTTGAAGCGCAGGGTATTGAAATCAAGCACGAAACGGTCGTTTTTTCCTCCCGTGTAAAACGGAAGGTCGAAGGATGTTTCTCCGGAACGCTGCCCGGAAAAGGAGAAACGGGCTGAGAGCGTTTCCATCGTCAGGCGGAAGCCCGTCCCCTTGTTCTGTTCGTACCAGGTCCCGGCGTTCTCATCGTCGTCGGGAAGGACTACCGCATGGATTTTCACGTGCTGGGAATAAAGTCTTACCACGTCACGGGAGTCGTTCATGACCTTCGACGTGATGGTGGTTTCCCCAAGGTATAGCCTGTCAAACGTGCCGGCCGCCGGTCCGTCCTTTTCCGCCAGTTCGGGCCGGGAAACCGACGCTTCACCGTAAGCACCATCCCCGATAACCGTCTCGTTCAACGCGTTGCCCACGGCCACTACTTTATAATCACCTTCCGGGAGCCTGACCTCCAGCGGTGAAAGCAGCTGTTCTCCCTCCAGGTGGTGTTTCTCCACCAAGGCCCCGTTCCCGACGTCAAAGATGAAGACGTCAATGTCATCCACGTATTCCTGCAGATGTTCCCGGTTGTCATCGGCCAGGTAGGAGAAGACGATCGTGTTGCCAAGGCAGCCGCTCAGGTCGTCATACACCCGGTCACATGCGGTCACGAGGTATAAAGCGGCCAACAGGCCCAGCCAGGTCGGTATGTTTCTTATGTTCATACTTTACACTAATTATTATAAATCAATACTGTAATTTTCCCGAAAGAGAGGACACGTTTCCCTCCCGCGGGTAATAAAAAAGGGAGGGGACAAACTTTCCCCTCCCCGAGAGTGCGGGGCGGATTCCGGTACCGGCCTGTCAGGGCCGATACCGGAAAAGCGCTCCGGCAAGCGGCTATTACTCTCTATCTGTATCAGTCAAGGATGGGGAATACGTTCACAGCGGTCCAAGGCTGCACCTCGACACGAACGATGACGTTCACGTTCTCGTCCTCCAAATCCCCCTGTCCGCCCGGTTCGGGAGTCACACCTTCAGGAATGCTCGGGTCAACATCCACGAGGATACCCTGGCCCCCGTTCAGCGCAGCGAGATCCAGATTGATCAGGTAACCGCCCTTGCCGGCTTCCAGATCCGTCGTGCCTGCAGTTTCACCTTCTGCCTTCGCGTAACCGGATATAACGACAAAACGTCTGTCGGCGGATACGCCGTCGTCACCTGTCTTGAAAACGAAAGCAAGTTTTGGAGCGTTGTTTTCCTTACCGTAACCCGTAATACCGTTCACGAAGAAGTTAAACGCTGCGGCCTTTGCCCCCTGTGCGAAATCGAAACCCGCTGCATTGAAATAGGAGGCCACTTCCGACAAGTCCGTGCTACCGTCGGGTTTGAACGTGCCGTCTTCGAATTTATAGCGATCTCCGGCGTAGGTCTTGGCCCAGAACCAGTTTGCCTCTTCTTCCACTGTAAGTTGAGGAACAGAGAGCGTTCTGCTGAAACGGTTCATCAGGATACCTTGGTTTGCAGTGGTCACTTCGACAACCTGCAGCCATTGACTCAGGCTGGTCTGTTGGGCAATGTCAGACTTGCCGTCCCATGTCTGGCCGTTGAAGCCTGCGGCATCAGCCTTGAAAGCGGCCCACGCTTCGGCACTGCTCTTTCCCTTATTTTCATCCTTGGCCAGCCAAGTCGTGCACCATTGTTCAGCCTCGGTCTTTTTCCCGTCTTTCCAGATAACCTTGACAAACTTGGTACCGGTCACTTGGAAGCGGTTCATGCTGGCGGTCAAGGTGAGCTCGGCCTTCTTCACGGTACGTTTGTCTTCCTGAGGATTGACGCCATAAGGCTCGGCGCCAACAGTGGTAAGTGTTTCAGAACCGGCATAAATCACTTCATTAATTTGGGCTTTCAGCTGTTGTTTGCTGATTTCAGCAACAGTCTTTCCCTCACCGTCAACCAACGCTCCCTGAGGGTTAGCGATAACAAGTGCCTTTGTCACGCCATTGTCCACGTCAAGGAATTTATAACCTCCCGTCGTTGCCTCTGCACCCACGGCAGTAGCCGAAGTCAGCTTGGTAAAATCATCAGTATCTTTTGTAAATTCCTTCGACAGGACAATGTCTTCCCCAGCCACCAAGTACACATGCAGTTTTTCAACCGATGCCGCATCCTGGTCGTTGGCGGTGTTCTGCAATTCGCCCATGGCGGCACGTGTGCCCGGACCGGGTAATGCCACTGACATCACCACATCAACCGGTTGGTTGCCACTCTCCGGCGCTACCGGATTCTCTTCGTTGTTACATGCAGCGAACAACGCCAACGAGGCCACTGCAAAATACTTCATTACTTTCATAATTCGAATTGTTTTTAAATTAAGATTACTAATACTATATATAACTATGTCTGAGTTACATCTCTATCTGCTGATTGTTTCCACCGTCCTCGGGCTCCCCTGAGAGTTTTTGTTTGCCCTGGGCCATACCGGCTTTCTTGATCAATTCTTCCGCCTTCCTCCAGTCACCTTTCATGTTATAGGCAACGGCCATGGGAAAGAAAGCACGGCTGTCATTCGTTACCGGTTCCAACACCCGCAACGCGCCGTCCGCATCCTGCCCGTATTTCAACAGGGCGTTGGCGTAATTCAGGATTGCCACGGTGTCATCCGGGAACTGCCCGTAGGCCCTCTCGTACACCGGAAGGGGAGACATCCCCCGGGAAGCGTACAGTCCGGCCAGCTGGTACATCTCGTGCTGACTGAGACACTCGGGTTTCGTTTCAAAAATTTCGGGAAGTTCCTCCACCGTGTAAGGTCTCACGTCAAAACTGAGACTGAAAGTCGTGCGCCGCAGTCCCGGGTAGAACTCTTCGAGGAGGAGGCGATAGCTCCTGCCGTCATCCAAGGCACGGATGGCCTCCTCGCGTTCCGTGTCACGCTCGTTATGTCCGATGATAAAAAGAATTTCGTCCCTGTTGACGAGGGTGGAGCCGCTGACCATCGATTTAAGACCCTCCCAGTCCTCCCCGATACCCTCGGTACGATAAACCGGTGCATTTTTCAAGGCGGGGTATTGACGCGAAATATAATCTGAAAGGGTTTGGGTGCGTCGTTGCGCGAGGGACCTGTTGTAATCGAAGCTCCCCTCGGGAGAGGCATAGCCTTTTATATCTACCTCCTTGAGTGACGTTCCTTGAATATTCAGGTTCTCCGAGAGAAACTTCTTCAGCCTGTCAAGCTCCTGAGCATTGCCTGCAAAATCTTCCTGCAGGTCGTGGCGTGCAACAGGAAAGACCACCTTACAGTCGAAGGAATCCTTGTAGCATTTGATCATGACCTTTTCCGGTTCGATGAAACTGTAGGCATAATCCTTTTCCCCGAAGAGGGGGATACCGGCCTGAAAGGCAATATCCTCGCTCTCGTTCGTGCCGCACTCGGCACAGCCGTACGACACCTCCCTGACAACGAGACGCCCGTCAGCCATCCACCGTTCAAAAGGGACGCTCCTTTTCACAGTCAGGCCCGAACTTTCCAGCACCTTGGCGGAACGGACCTCGCCGGATCCGGGGTTACCGGGTTTCAGGTTGCCCAACGCCTTTCGACGCTTGATCACCTTATATCTTCTCTTGCCGGCCACGCAGACCGGTTCGAGGCGGACGCTGTCACGCCCGTCAGCCGAGACATAGACGGGGAACAGGTAAGCGACTTCCTGGCTTCCAAGCCCTGCCAGGGGGAAGACACTGAAAGTAATATCCAACGCATCTCTACCCGGTTCACGCTCCACACGGCTGTTTGAATAATCCCAACGCGAGGTACCTGACGTTGATAAAATGTCCTGGGCGGAAGAAAACAAGGGAAACATTCCCAGGCAGCCCATGATAAGGATTTGCTTCTTGTTAATATGGTAAGGTTTCATTGATATACATTTTTAGCATGATAGAATAAAAAATTGTGTCCCCGGATTCAGGGAGTTATTTCAACATGTAAATAATTGAAATGGCGGCCCTGGTGGGACCTATGTAGTCCGCATCCCCCTTGCCCAGCTTCTGCCCGCAGGTGGTACACTTGTACTTGTCATAACGGGCGTGCACGTAACCGATACCCAAGGAGGCCTCGATATTGAAACGGTTGGAAAGCACCCACTGGTAACCGGCGCTCAACCCGCCTCCCCAGAAATAACCCTCGTAACGGTGGTCCTTCATGTTTCCGTCCCCTTTCTGAAGCACGAAGGGGACATCGACACCTCCGATATTCATCTGGCCGCCATGGGCATGCAACCCGAAGAACCAGCCGTTGAAAACTTCACAGGTCCAATAACGGAGCTCCGGCTGGACAAGCCAGTGACTGAACTTCTTTGCCTTGTACCGGGAAGACGTGGCGTCCCGCGTGTAGAAAAAGAAATTCATACCCACCTGTGTGTCAAGGGTCCATTTACGCCCCATGGAGAACTCCAAGGAGAGGTTGGGAGTTTTCAAGGCATCGTAGGCCAGATTGTTCTTCAAGGCAACCTTTTGAGAGAAGGCACCAGCCGAACAAAGCAAAAACACCAGAAGAAAAAACGGTTTCATCATACTGTTATTCATTGTTTCGTTACTTTATTTTATAAGAGGACAAGCCAAAGTTATCCTTATGTAATAATCATTAATAAAAATGCAGCTTCCCGGAAAAGACTCCAGAATCTTTCTTGCACGTATAGAGTGGACGGCCGGAAACTCCTGCCCGCACCAGAAGGACCTGCAGGGACGCAACCCGCCCACGAGACTTAAAAGTCTTTCAGCTGATCCGGCGAAAGCCGAATAGAGGACACCGTCCCGAGTATGCAGGTAAATCGAATCCCTGTTGGACCATTCCATGTTGAATATCTCATGACTCATTCGCATAATGTAAACCTTTATTCGATGACTTTTTAATTTTCCACTCTCTCCCGTAGAGAGTGGAAAATTTTTCAAAATCCGCTCTGGAAAGCGGTTATAGATACTAAAAAGAAATAAAAGATGAAACATGGACAGATTTTATCATATAACTAACTGAAAATAAGATTACTAATATTTTCATTAGGCAACAAAAACAGAAACAATGGAACTTTTTTATTTGAACGAGCACACGTCTTGTTATAATTACTCAAAATCTATGCAGGAGGGATTCCGGTATTATAAATTTGACGAAGGATTGAACCACGAGGAGAAATTGGTAAAAGATTGTATCCTGTTCGTACTCAAGGGGAGTCTGCAATTCTCCTGCAACGGTTTTCAGTTCACTGTTTCATCAGGAGAGATGGTCTTTTTTTGCCGTGATAGCCTGTTTAACACCCAATCACTGGAAAAATGTGAAATCGTGGCTGCCCTGTTCGAGGGGGGAGTATGGCCCTGTCAAAGGGCCTCCTTTTCAGAGTTATACCACCTGAGGGAAATTGTCGAATATCGTATGGAACCTCTTGAAATCAGGGATCGGTTATGCAAATTTCTTGAACTACTGGTGTGTTATCTGGAAGATGGAGCGAACTGTATCCATTTTCACGAAATAAAACTCAAGGAACTTTTCTGGAACATTCGCTTTTACTATTCCAGACAGGAACTTGCGAATTTTTTCTATATGATTATAGGCCGTTCGCAAGACTTCAAAAACAAGGTCTTGAACAATTACAAGAGTTGCAGGACCGTAAAAGAACTCGCATCGGCCTGTGATATCTCCCTTTCCGCCTTCAAAAGACAGTTTTCCGCGGAGTTTGGAGAGGCTCCAGCCGAATGGATGCAGAAACAGTTGTTGGGAGAAATCAAATACAAACTTTCAGTTACAGACCTGCCGTTGGGAACCATTGCCAATGAACTGGAGTTTTCCTCTCTTGCCCACTTCTCCAGATTTTGCAAAAGATGTCTGGGATATTCTCCCAGAGAGTTAAGACAGCAGATAAAAGGCGGTTAAACAATCTCTGAATGGGGGAGATAAGAAATTGATAAATAATAGAGCCAAAACGGAAACAGCCAACAAAATTATTGTCTTTAAATTTGCAGCGTAATCCAAATAAAAAAAGGATTACGCTATTTTTTTAACACATGCTGTAAGTTTTTTTTAATTTCCCACTCTCTACGGGAGAGAGTGAAGAAACAGGAACAAATATACGTATATTATGATAATATACTATAATTAAAGTGAAAAAATATCTTATATAATAGAATTTAACTAATGTAGAAAAATATTATTATTCCATTAAATCATCTGTTTACCCAACAGATGCCGGTCCAAAACGTAGATACCATAACATGTAAATCCCTCTCGTAGCCATCTTTCAATTGAAGACGGTATAAGATAAATTAGCTAAATAAGGTGTTCCTTTTTTTTCCTGTATAATCCCGCCACGTGCACCAAGGCGGGATTTACAGAAACATCCGGGAATGGTAAAATTATCGGTGGTAAAAGCCTCTTTGGGAGTGCTTAACCGCCGTCCATCGTCCAGACGGGAACTGAAGAATTTGAGCTGATATCTTTCGCGGTCGGGCCCGGTCAATCATCCACCGCTAAAATGAAGTCAGCCACTTGATTATTAACCGCATCCAGTGCGGAATGATCCAGTTCTTTCAGATAGATTCGGGTCGTTTTTTCCGACGTATGCCCCAGACACTCACCAATAACATGAACCGAGGCACCGTTCACCTTGGCTATCGTGGCCCATGAATGGCGGGCCGCGTGAAGTCTCAGCGGGAATTCCAAACCAATGACCCGGGAAATCTTTCCCAGGGAGTAACGAATCCTATGGTAGGCACTTCTATAACCAGCGTACGGATCCCGTTCTGCCGGAAACAACGGGAAGATGTATTCTCCCGGTACATTCTTGTATCTTTCCAGGATACGACTGATCTCCTTGTTTATACCTACCCGCATCAATTGATCGGTCTTGTGACGCCTGTAACAGATTTCACCCGGGAAAACATGCCTCTTTTTTAGCAATGCAATATCGACGAATGACATTCCACGCGTGTAAAAGCTGAACATGAAAATGTCCCGGGCAAGAGATAACGGGCTGTCCTTTTCCAGTTCAATTGCGGATAGTGTTTTAATCACAACCGGATCAAGGGAGCGTTTGAGAGTTTTTTCCGTTTTAATGCTTATATCGCGAAATGGGCAAGGAAGTTCCAGGCCCATCTCCCGACATCCCTTCCTGAAAAGAGCCTTGATATTATGCAGATAAAAACCAATGGTGTTATCGCATATACCCGAAGCGAGTAGTTTCCCCTGGTAGTCGGAAATGATCCGGGAAGAGAGTTTTATGAAAGGAAAATCCTTTTTTCCCAGGTACCTCTGCATGGAACGCAGGCTGGAGGCGTATGCCCGGGCTGTTCCCTCATGACCGCTTTCACGAAGCTCTCGGATTTTCCGTGAAAAATAGAAATAAAAACCGGCTTCGCGGGTTAACACGCCGTAAGTCCTGAATACGTCCTCTATTTCGTATTCCCGGGATTTCTTCTCTATCATTGAAATACACTTTAACAGTACCCTTGAGATACTTTCGCACCTGTTGTTGATCCTCCGAATCGACTCCGGGGTGTTTTCCCCGCCGTCGATAACCCTCCCTTTTACGGGATCAAACAGGGTATCCGGGATACTGAATCCTGTATAAACAACCTTTTTCCTTCGCTTGTGAAGAACCTGCACGACTAACGGGAATTTGCCGGACCGGTTGCTCCTTCCTTTTACCAATACTGTTTTAACTGTTGCCATAAGTTTTTTATTAGTTAGACATTTGACGCTTCCTTGTTTCCTGGAAAGGAAGCATAAACTTATATGCATCAAATCGGAAAAAGACCAAAAAAGTTCAGTAACCAAGCGGGAAAATTGCACGAAAGACGGGAAGTCGGTTCCAGACCCGTCGGTAAGGGAACGGTACGTCTTGTATGTATAGGATTTTTTTCAACTTGCCAAACATGAAAAATGGAACAGGGTGAGATGGTAAAGCATGTCCCAATACATCCCCAAGTAAACCACGGGGATTAAGCATGGCAGATGGGATTTTTTCGTTGCACAAGACAAAAAAGGCGGCCCCACCTGCCGCCTGTAGATTGATAAAGAGAGAATTCCATCCTACGCAAGATGATCAAAGCCATATGGATCCAGCTTCCACATCCCCCGCCTGGTAGGTATAGGAAATGAACTCCTCAAGCGCCTCCTTCCATGTAAGACTGAAGGTTTTCATGATGGAGTGTAGCGTGCGGTTGCTGTCTTCATCCAGGCTATCCTCCCCGATCAGGTTCACATCTGCCTCCGGGTCCACATCAACAAACTCCTCGCGGCTCCAAAACACCACTACCGGGATGCTCAGGTTAATATCCCATGTTCCACGCTGGATCAATACCCCGGAGGGCTT
>ENA-UPWK01000615-UPWK01000615.1-human-gut-metagenome-genome-assembly--contig:-NODE-615-length-35420-cov-25.711937_pt1 | contig 35420 bp, 32 predicted proteins | sample MGYA00250048_ERZ773373 | MGnify/ENA primary metagenome ERZ773373 (study PRJEB29103, sample SAMN06112059) | human gut metagenome | biome: human gut; feature: ankylosing spondylitis patient; material... | reverse complement strand
TTGAAAGACCGTTTGCATAAACTGGTAGAGAAACGTTTCCGCGGTGAACTGGCTAAATGCGCCGGTTGCCGGATTTGTAAATAATCGCGAATAAGAAGAAAACAGTAATCAGACATGGATTATCCCGACGATAATGTAGGGAACCATGTCTGATTTTTTTATATCTTTGGCAGTGACAAATTAAAACCTCCAACTTATGCAGTTAACACACATCGCCCTATGGACGAATCATCTGGAACGTTTACGGGATTTCTATGTAAAGTATTTCAATGGTAAGAGTAACGAGAAATATGTGAATCCAAAGAAAGGGTTCGCCTCTTATTTCGTCTCTTTCGAGAGTGGCCCCGCTTTGGAGATCATGCAACGGCAAGATATTAATGAGGCTTACGACAAGGATCATATCGGCTTGGCTCATCTGGCCTTTCATGCGGATACGAAGGAGCAAGTGGATCAAATGATCGAACGTTTCCGGATGGATGGATACACGATCGCCGGTGAGACCCGCACTTCCGGGGATGGTTACTATGAGGGTGTAATCCGAGATCCTGACGGAAATATAGTAGAGATCGTCGTGGGCGGGGAGCCGGAGATACAAGTAGCTTTATTTCCTCCTTATGAGTTACTGCTGGAAGCCGATCCGGATCGGGAGAAAGTAGAGGCTTACCTAAAGGATTCGGATTGCTTTATCGCTACGGTACGAAATTCCGTTGCCGGCGTGATCGTGGTTCGCAAGGAGGAGGGTGGCAAGGCGGAGATCATGAACCTTGCCGTGGCGGATATCTTCCGTCGGCGAGGAATCGCCCGGAAACTATTACGGCATGTATCTAATAAATGGGCTCCGGCCCAAGGTGTCGAGCATTTGCGTATTTGCACCGGAACCTCAGCCGCCGGCCCGATGATGCTTTATCAACAGGAAGGCTTTGACTTGGTAGCCGTAGATCGCGATTATTTCGTACGGAACTATGCCGAGCCTATCTGGGAGAACGGCATTCAATGCAGGCATCAATTGATTCTTGAAAAGCGATTAAAATAGTATATATGAAAAGAAAATCGGGAGGTTTAAGGCCTCCCGATTTAATTATTAGTAATCTATGAATAGGTCCTCGAATGAAAAATCATCGGGGCTAATGGCATCACATTTCCAGTACGAAGATCCCTTTCGGTGCCAAGGATAATTCGTCTCCCAATGGAATCTCCTTTCCGGTTAATATCTCTTTTCCGGAGGTTTTACCTCGCAATACTTCCGCATAGCGGGCCAACGGGAGGTTCACCTCCTTGTCGCTGCCATTCATCAAGATCAATACGCTCCGGCCATCCAGACTGCGCTCGTAAACATAGACACCTTGGTTCACCATGAAATGTTTCATCTTGCCCTTAGCGATGATATCGTTGCCCTTGCGCCATTTCAATAAAGTCCGGAGGAAATTCCATGCGTCATTTTGCACCTCGCTGCGACCGGATGCCTCGAATTGATTCACCTTGTCGCCGGGCCAGCCACCGGGAACATCCAAGCGGATATATCCGTCTCCCTTCTCCTTGGTGCCATTCATCAGCAACTCCTGCCCGTAATAGAGCTGGGGAATACCGGGGATCGTCAACAAGAATGTCACCCCTTGCTTGAATGCGTACAAATCATCGACAGACTTAGGCATGGAGGGAAGAAAACGATCCGTATCATGGTTCTCCAAGAAACGCAATACGTTATAGATATCGGGATATACATAATCATAACACATATGCTCGAAGATCGTGTGCAAGCCTCCGGAATACCCAGTCTCCTCATGGAACGCCTTGCTCGCGATACCCATCAAGCGGAAATCCATTACCGATTTCAGCTCGGTATCCTGTCCGAAGTTCAACCGGCTGCCTTTCTGCCAATAAGCGGAACCGATCGTGTAGTTCATCCACGCCTCGCCTACGATGTTATACTCCGGATACTCGTTCATGACCTCCATACACCAATTCCGCATCATGTCCACGTCGGCATACGGATACGTATCTTGACGGATACCATCCACGCCGCAATACTCGATCCACCAGATAGAGTTCTGGATAAGGTATTTGGCTACATGTGGGTTCTTTTGGTTCAAGTCCGGCATGCTCGGGACAAACCAGCCGTTCAGCATCGTCTCCTTATCATAATCCGAGACGTAAGGATCGAAATAAGCCTCTTTATCGTGGTTGGTCTGCACGTAGTTATCGAGATTATTAAACCAGTCGTGGCTAGGGATATCTTTCATCCAAGGATGATCGCTCCCACAATGGTTGAAGATCATATCCATTACGACACGCATACCCCGCTCGTGTGTCTTCTCGATCAAGCGGACGTAATCCTCGTTCGTGCCGAAGCGTGGGTCTACCCGATAATAATCCGTCGTGGCATATCCGTGATAAGAGCCTCCCTCCATGTCATTCTCCAATACTGGGTTCAGCCAGATAGCGGTAACGCCCAGATCCTCGATATAATCCAAATGCTGTTCGATACCGGCCAAGTCGCCTCCGTGACGGGCGTTCGGGCTGTTACGGTCTACCTTATAAGCGGTACGCATCGGGATTTGATCGTTCGAGGGATCTCCGTTCGCGAAACGATCCGGCATGATGAGATAAAGCACGTCGGAAGAGTCAAACCCCTTGATCCGATCGGCGTTCGGTTTACGGGCCTTCAACTCATACGAGTAATTGAAACTCTTTTTGTCCTTCGTGAACGTGATATCAAACCTGCCGGGCTTGGCCTTTTCCACGTCCAGATAGATCAATAGGTAATTCGGGCTTTCCAACGCTACCGAGCTTTTCAACTGTACGCCGGGATATTTCACGCTAGGGAGATATCCGGCGATATCCTTACCATACACCATCAGCTGGAGTTCCGGGTTCTTCATACCGCTCCACCAGAAGGCCGGCTCGATTTTAAGGTTATCGGCAGAAAGCGTACTGGAAGCGAAAAGGGCCAGTAAAAGGCTCAAGAATAAATGTCTGTTCATGATATATGTTTATTGATTTATATGACAAGGTTGTACATACGCGAAGATAGAAGGATTCCATTGATAATAACACGTTTCCGCCCAGCGAAAAGAGAATAAAAATCACGCGAACGTTTGCGAACCCTCGTAAATTAAGACTATCTTTACTGCCTAAATCTAATCAACTAATTCAAATGATAAAAAGTCTAATTGTATCCATGCTTCTGACAGGTTGCGTTTCCTCCCTGTCCGCACAACAAAGTTTTTGGAAAGAAGATTTCTCCGCCGGGAAATTACCCGACGGCTGGATGATTGTCGATTCGACGAAATCGGCAAAGTGTGAATGGATTGTAACCGATCAGCCTTATCCCGGCTCTTTCCAGTTTGAGCAACAAGCGCCTCCCATCGCCTCTACGAGTCGTGGCTATCATATGCAATTCCGGCCGGGCGTAGTCACCGGGGAGGAGATCACGAAGTGGAATCAACGGGAGGAATACCCGAACGGCTATTTCCAGACCAGCGCTATCGATTGTGCGGGAAAGAACGATGTGGTATTGAAATTCCAGCACTTGTTTCGTTGGAATAATTGGTTCACTGGAAAACGTGCCGGCCTTTGGGTTGGCGTCAGCAACGACGGGGTGAATTGGAAAGAGTATAACGTGATGGATAAGATCCCCGCCGCTACCCAGCTTCACGCCCCGGTGAATGAGGAGATTAACATCAGCGAGGTAGCCGCGAACCAGAAAACTGTCTACTTGCGTTTCTTCTGGCGGGATATCTTCTCTTGGTATTGGATGGTCGATGATATTGAGCTGACAGAGCCTTTCGCGCATGATTTGGCTTTGGAGAAAGTGACCTCACACCAAGAAACCGGGAATACGTTCACGAAGGAAGACGTGTTGAAAGTGAAGCTGAAGAACGTTGGTTCCCAGCCCGTAGACGAGGATTTCACGGTAACCGCCTCCTTGAACAACGGTCAGAAACTAACCGCCACGGTAACCGCCTCCGGGCATCCGATCGCTAAACAAGAGGAATATGAGGTAGCTTTCCCCGCTACCGACCTAACCCAGATGGGCTCCTATAAAATAGAGTTCGCTATCCAATATCCGAAGGATGAGCGTTCGTCAAACAACGTATTAAAAGCGAACCTGTTCGCCGCCCGTATGAACTTGGGTAAGTTGACGAAGTTCAATAAGATCAGCAACACGGAATATGAGTTCGTCTCCGGGTACGCTAAGGTTAAGTTGATGTTTTACCGGGATGATATCTTCCGTATCTGGTTGGCACCGGATGGGGAATATACCAATCCGGCGGCAAACTCGATCGTTGTGGATTATGGGGTAAAGAACCCGAGAGTCTCCATGGCCGACAACGGCAGCTATTATAAGTTCACGACTCCCCAATGTGTCGTACGTGTCTATAAGAACCCTATTCGTTTCGCCATGTATGACAAGAATAACCGTGCCGTGATCTACGAGGAGGCCGAACCACTTGCCTTCGGACTAAAAACGACCCAAACGATGCGCCGTAGCGGTGATGAGGATTTCTACGGTTGCGGTATGCAACAAGGTAATTTCTCATACGCTGGGAAGGAAGCGGATATCGAGGTGACCGGTTGGGATGAGGATCAATCCTCTAACCCGGCTCCCTTCTATATGTCCACGAAAGGATATGGCGTATTCCGCAATACGTTTGCCCCGGGCCATTATGCCTTCAACGGCACGGAGATGCTGGACAAGAGCTATGATGATGGCTTTAAGCTGATGGGCTTCACCAGTCAGTTGACGCATAACGAGAATCGCTTTGACGCGTTCTACTTCTACGGCCCTTCCTTGAAAGACCTATTGAACGACTATACGGATATCACCGGAAAACCTTTTATGCCGGCGATGTGGATGCTTACGATGGGAGACGCCGACTGCTATAACAAAGGGGAACAGCGCACCGGATGGCCTCAATCCACCCCGGACGTAATCAGCCAAGTTGCTGATAAATATGTGGAATATGATATGCCCCGTGGCTGGATCTTGCCGAACGATGGCTATGGTTGCGGCTATGTGAAATTGGATTCTGTTGTGACGGAATTAGGTAAACGAGGCTTCCATACGGGCTTGTGGACAGAGAATGGTGTGGATAAGATTGCCTACGAGGTAGGTAAATGTGGTACCCGCCTGTGTAAATTGGATGTGGCTTGGGTTGGAGAAGGCTATGAGTTTGCCTTGAACGGCTGTAAATCCGCATTCGAGGGGATCGAGAGCAATACGAACGAACGGGGCTTCGTATGGGCTGTTTGCGGTTGGGCCGGAACCCAGCGGTATTCTACGGTATGGAGCGGTGACCAAGTGAGCAACTGGGATTATATCCGTTACCATATCCCGACGATCACGGGTGCCGGCCTTTCCGCCATGAACGCCGCTACCAGCGATGTGGACGGTATCTTCGGCGGTTCCCCGAAAACCTATACCCGCGACTTGCAATGGAAGGTCTTCACCCCGATCTTTATGACCATGAGCGGCTGGGCGGATGCCGACCGTCAGCCTTGGGTATATGGGCATCCGTACACGGATATCAACCGTAAGTTCTTAAAGCTGAAGATGCGTCTGAACCCGTACGCCTATACCTATTGTCATGAGGCGCATACGACCGGTGTACCGATGGCTCGTGCGATGGTACTGGAATTCCCGGATGACGTGGTTACTCGTGATACGACCACCCAATATCAATTTATGAGTGGCGAGTGGATGATGGTTGCCCCTGTATATACCCGTAAGAATGTACGCGATAGTATTTACTTCCCTGCCGGAGAATGGTACGACTATTGGACCGGAAAGACATACGAGGGTGGCAAGTGGTTGGATAAATATGAGGCTAAACTGGATATTTGCCCGGTATTTATCCGTCAAGGCGCCATTATCCCGATGTACCCGGATATGAATTATGTCGGCGAGAAACCTGCGGATGTCTTGACCTTGGACTTATATCCCTACGGAAACACCTCTTTCAATTTATATGAAGACGACGGTCTCACCCGTGATTATAAGAAAGGCGAGTTTGCCTGTACCTTGATCTCTGTTTCCTCCCCAAAAGGTGAGAAGGGCACGATCACCGTGGATATTGCGAAAGCGAAAGGAGATTATAAAGGACGTTACCAAGAGCGTACTTACCTATTGGATGTCCGCTCGGAGTCCAGCCCATCAAACGTAACCGTAGCCGGGAAGCCCCTATCTGCCATCTCCCCCGAAACCTTCAATGCCGGACAAGAAGGCTGGTACTTCGATGCCTCGGACCGTATGGGAAGGGTTAAGGTACGGACGAACCGCTTGTCTACGAATCAGGATCAGAAGATTGTAATTGGTTTCTAACACTTCTATTTATTTTAAAGATATATGAAAACACAATTGACTTTATGTATATCCGGGACATTGCTGCTTATCGGAATGTCCGGTTGCGAAAAAGCTCCGGAGCGTCCTATGAATGTTGTGTATATCTTGGCCGATGATTTAGGCTATGGAGATGTTGGCTGTTATGGCCAACAGATTATCAAGACTCCCAATATAGACCGGATGGCGAAGGAGGGAATGTTGTTTACGCAGCATTATGCCGGATGTACGGTGAGTGCCCCTTCCCGTTGCTCCTTGATGACCGGATTGCATACGGGACATACGCAAGTCCGGGGAAACCGGGAGATCACGCCCGAAGGCCAACAGCCGATGCGGGAAGATACCTATACGTTGGGTAAATTAATGAAATCGGCCGGTTATACAACCGGTATCTTTGGTAAATGGGGGTTGGGAAATCCGGGCTCTGTCTCCATTCCTAATAAGATGGGCTTCGATGAGTTTTATGGGTATAATTGCCAACGTCAGTCGCATTCCTTCTATCCGGATCATTTATGGCATAATGAGGAGAAGGTTCTTTTTCCTGAAAACGAGAACAATGCTTGCAAGACATATTCACAAGATTTGATTCATGAGCAAGCTTTGAAATTCATCCGGGATCATAAGGAGCAACCGTTCTTTGCGATGCTTACCTATACGCTGCCTCATGCGGAATTGAATCTTCCGCATGATTCTATTTATAAGATGTACGAGAACTCATTCGAGGAGACTCCTTATATTGGTAAGTTTGATAAAGTGTATGGCGGTTATAACACCTCGGAGAAACCCTTGGCCTCCTTTGCCGCCATGGTCTCCCGGTTGGATAAATACGTGGGGGATGTAATGGCTGAATTGAAAGAGTTGGGTTTGGATAAGAATACGATCGTGATTTTTACCAGTGATAACGGCCCGCATCATGAGGGTGGAGCTGATCCGGACTTTTTCAAGAGCTACGGACCTTTCAGGGGGATCAAACGGGATGTATATGAAGGAGGTATCCGTATACCTATGGTGGCATGGTGCCCGGGTACGATCAAGGCCGGAGCTCAATCGGATCATATAAGCGCATTCTGGGATGTCATGCCTACGTTGGCAGAGCTTACAGGTACGGTTTTGCCCGAGCAGACGGATGGAATCTCTTTCTTACCAACCTTGTTATCAAAGAAAAATCAACAGGCCCATGATTATTTATATTGGGAATTTCACGAGTTGAATGGCCGGGAAGCATTGCGCTCCGGTAAATGGAAACTAATCCGGCAACCGATCGTGGGTGAGACTATATTGGAATTGTATGATTTAAGTAATGATATACATGAGGATACGAATCTAGCGGAGAAGTATCCCGATAAGGTAAAAGAACTAGTATCCTTAATGGACAACGCCCGTACAGAGTCTCCGTACTTTGACTTTGGAAGAGAAAAGTAGGCGTGCGAGTAGAGGATAAAGTGTAGGCGTAATATCTGTTAGGTAATGATAAAAAAGGCTTTCTTTCAGCGAGAAAGCCTTTTTTTTGTATCTTTGGCTCTCGTAATTTTAAGACAAAAAGAAGTAAGACTATGTTAGACGTTCAAGCGATCCGAAAAGACTTTCCGATCTTGGATCATAAGATATACGATAAACCGCTGATATATTTTGATAATGGCGCTACTACCCAGAAACCTCGTCAAGTGGTAGAAAAGATAGAGAATGGATATTATAACGTAAACGCCAATATCCACCGAGGCGTACATTTCTTGAGCCAAGCGGCGACAGAGGCGCATGAGGAGGCTCGCAAAACGGTACAGCATTTCTTGAATGCCCGTTCCTCGAATGAGATTATTTTTACCCGGGGAACTACGGAATCCATTAATTTGATCGCTTCCAGCTTTACGGATGAATGTATGTCGGCAGGGGATGAGGTGATCGTGTCCGTGATGGAGCATCATTCCAATATCGTTCCTTGGCAGATACAAGCGGCCCGGAAAGGTATTACGTTGAAGGTGATCCCGATGAATGAGAAAGGGGAGTTGAATCTGGATGAGTATCGTAAATTATTCTCGGATAAGACTCGTCTGGTTTCCGTGACTCATGTGTCTAACGTCTTGGGTACGGTAAATCCGGTAAAGGCGATGATCGAGATCGCTCATGAACAAGGCGTACCGGTGTTGGTAGACGGGGCTCAAGCCGTTCCGCATATGAAGGTGGATGTGCAGGACTTGGATGCGGAGTTCTATGTTTTCTCCGGGCATAAGATTTACGGACCGACGGGTATTGGGGTCTTGTATGGCAAAGAGGAGTGGTTGGATAAACTTCCTCCATATCAGGGAGGAGGCGAGATGATCGCTACGGTCTCGTTCGAGAAGACAACTTTTAATGAGCTTCCCTTTAAGTTTGAGGCGGGAACTCCGGATTATATTGGTAGCACGGCGTTGGCGGAAGCCTTGCGGTATGTAGAGCGGATCGGTATAGAGAATATAGCTGCTTATGAGGATGAGCTTTTGCGATATGCGACCGCTGGATTAAATACGATCGAAGGGATGCGTATTTTCGGACAAGCGGATCATAAAGGAGCGGTGCTTTCTTTTTTGGTGGGTAATATCCATCATTACGATATGGGGATGTTGCTGGACCGTCTGGGAATAGCGGTTCGTACAGGGCATCATTGTGCCCAGCCTTTGATGCATGCCTTAGGGATCGAAGGTACGGTGCGGGCGTCTTTTTCTTTTTATAATACGAAAGAGGAGATCGATACGTTCATCGCAGGTGTGGAACGAGTTCGGAAGATGTTTTGAGTATGATGTATTATATTAAGAAATATCCGTTTTCTCTGGCGATTATATTGATCGTTATTTATCTGTCTTTCTTCAAACCGCCGTCGATGGAGAATCTGCCTTTGTTTCCGGGAGTGGACAAGGTGGTTCATTTCTGTATGTATGGGGGGATGTCGGGTATGCTATGGCTGGAGTTCTTGCGGAATCACCGGAAGTATGAGACGGTATTATGGCATGCTTGGATCGGGGCGGTTTTATGCCCGATCGTTATGAGTGGGATTATTGAGATATTGCAAGAATATTGTACGACGTACCGGGGCGGGGATTGGTTTGATTTCTTGGCGAATACTTGCGGGGTGATCGCCGCTACGGCATTCGCTTGGTTCGTGCTTCGCCCTTGGATTGTGAAGGAGCAAAAATAATGTAAGCTATATATACGATAAATAATAAACTGGGATATGTTATTACCCTATATGGAAACCGGGCGTGTAGAGGCTGGGTGTGATGAGGCGGGAAGAGGCTGCTTGGCGGGTGCGGTATTCGCCGCCGCCGTGATTCTTCCGGAAGATTTTAAGAATGAGGATTTAAACGATAGCAAGCAATTAAGCGAGAAGAAACGGTATAAGCTTCGTCCTGTCATCGAACGTGAGGCGATCGCTTGGGCGGTAGGCATCGTCAGTCCGGAAGAGATCGATAAGATTAATATCTTAAAGGCTTCTTTCTTGGCTATGCATCGTGCGATCGAGCAATTGAAAGTACGGCCGGAACATTTATTGATCGATGGAAACCGTTTTACCCCTTATCCCGATATTCCGCATACGACCGTAGTAAAAGGCGACGGCAAATACCTAAGTATCGCCGCCGCCTCTATATTGGCTAAAACCTATCGGGATGATTATATGAATGAATTGGCCTTGGAATACCCCGCTTATCATTGGCTGGACAATAAAGGCTATCCTACCAAGGCCCACAGGGAAGCGATTCGTACCTGTGGGATCACGCCCTATCATCGCAAGACTTTTACGCTCTTACCGGAGCAGCTTACACTCGGTTTTTAATACGTATATAGGCATAACCTTATGCGTATATACGTATGAGGCTATGCCTATATCGGTGTAGGCTTACACGTATATACGTATCGGCTCGTGCCTATATACGTGTGAAAACACCTGTTTTTATTGTTGTTCCTTTGCCCGGTAAGCCATCGCGTACAGACGCATTTGCTTCACCATCGCTACCAACCCGTTGGAACGGGTAGGGGATAAATGCTCTTTTAATCCTACCTTGTCTATAAAGTATAGATCCGCATCCAAGATTTCTTGAGGGGTATGGCCCGATAAGATCTGTATCAGCAAAGATACGATACCTTTTACGATCACGGCATCGCTTTCTCCTTGGAAAATAATCTTTCCATCCACATAATCCGCTTGGAACCAAACCCGGCTTTGACAACCCTCAATCAAGTTGCTTTCCGTTTTATATTTCTCATCAAGCGGGGGAAGGGAGTTTCCCAGATCTATTAATAACGCATATTTATCCATCCAATCATCGAAGACTGAGAATTCTTCGATTACATTGTCTTGAAGTTCATTGATTGTCATTTTATCAGTATTTTATCGATTGTATATTACTTCCAGTACGGTTTGACCGGCAGCTTTTAGAGTCTCACGGTCTATATTTTCCATATTATCTTTTTGAGTATGCCAATAACTGGCGAAACCTGTTTTAGACTCAGGGTCGTAGTTAATGATGTCGATACTCGGGATATTACGTCCGCTAATCACATATTGGTGATCGTCTGTAATGGCTCCACCTGCGGCGTTAATGAAATATTTGCCATATCCCAGATCGCGGGCCGCGCTCCATACCATCTCGACGATCGGGGCTGCCGCACGTAAGGATTGTTGCTCCTTGAAAAACGTGGCGTTCTTGCCGCCCACCATATCCAATAAGATTCCGTATTCCGCCGTATAATTAGGGACATGCGGATTTTTTGCCCAGAACTGGGTACCTAGGCACCAGCTATCCGGTGTATAATCGGTTACGAATTCCGGCGTACCATAATCCTCTGCGTCGAAGAAAATAATATCGATGCCGATACCCGGGGCTTTTTGCCCGATTTGACGGGCGATCTCCAATAAGGCACCTACGCCGCTACCGCCATCGTCCGCCCCGTCCAATGGAGTCCGGTGCTTGGAAGGATCGGGATCGTGGTCCGAATAGGGACGGCTGTCCCAATGCGCGAATAGTAAAACACGTTTACTATTCTCCGGATCAAACGAGCCTATGATGTTTCTCGCTTCCAGCTTCGTTCCGTCGTAGGCGGTCAGTATCGCTTCCTGTTGGTAGACTTTGGCGCCAAAGCGCTTCAATTCAGATGCTAAGTAATCCCCGCATGCTTTATGAGCCGCCGTGTTAGGTACACGGGGACCAAAAGCGACTTGGTTCGCTACATAGGCGTAAGCGCTGTCTGCGTTGAAATCGGGAACAGCTGAGGCGATCGGTTGTTTTTTGATCTCCGGCATATTACCTGTCTCTTTGGTTCCTTTGGCTCCACATGATAAAAGAGCAAAACTCAATAACGCAAAAAATAATCTGATCATAAATCTGTTTTGTTTATAATGTTTTTACGGAGGCAGTCGCTTGAACCTCGTCTAATACACGCATCAAGTTTCCACCCCATATCTTGGCGATATCTTCCTCTGTATATCCTTTCTCTATTAATTTAACAGTGATCTGTATGAAATCGTTGTCACTTTCGCAACCGATAATTCCGCCACCGCCATCAAAATCAGAGCCGATACCTACATGGTCGATACCGGCGACTTTCACCATATGATCGATATGCTCGATCGCGTCGGTAAGGCTCGCGTTTTTATAATCCTCATTGATATAGCGGTCGAGCAAGCAAACTTGCGCTACGCCTCCATTTTGGGCAAGGGCCTTTAGTTGTTCGTCGGTCAGGTTACGGTCGTGCTTGCACATCGCCATGGATGAGGAATGCGAGCAGATGATCGGGGCCTTGGACAATTTGATAACATCCCAAAATGCCTTCTCAGAGGCATGAGACATATCCACCATGATACCTTGGCGATTCATCTCTTTCACGACCTCTTCGCCAAACGGACTTAAACCGTCCCATTCTTTCTTGGTATGGGTGGATGAGTCGCAAATATCGTTATCGTAGGAGTGGCAGAGCGTGATATAATTGACACCCATCTCCTTGAACTTAGCGATATTCGCCAGATCCTTACCAATGCCGTATCCATTCTCTATACCGATAAAGAACGCTTTTTTCCCTTCATTCTTCAAGCGGATGAAGTCTTGGTTCGTAACGGCGATGCCACATAAATCCTTATTCAATTCAGCTTGCTTGCGAATACCTTCGATCAAGCCTGTTACTTTTTGTACGGCTTCTTGTAAAGAGGCCTCATCACGTTTACCTTGTCCGATGAAGGCCGCAAGGAACACCCCGTCTAGTTTCCCTTCTTGCATCTTAGGGATGTTTACCCGGTTACGTTCCCGGTCCGCGATGCTGAATCCGGCACGTTTGAACCAGAAAGGAGTATCGGTATGTGTATCTACGGAAAGGAAATGCTTGTGCATCTCTTTGGCTTGGTGGAAAGTCTCGGCCTTTCCTATCAGATGGTGGAATATCTTTAACATCGTAGTGTCGCCTCCGTAAGTCAATGCTTCCGGATGCCATTGAACTCCCATGATGGATCGGTTCGGATAAGCGTCGATAGCCTCGATAATACTGTCGGGCGCATAAGCGGTAGCCTTGAAGATAGGCGCCAACTCCTTGATCGCTTGATGATGAAGAGAGTTTACGGCTAAGGTATCTTTCCCTAGAATAGTGGCTAGCTGTGAGTTCGCGTCAACAAAGACACGGTGTGAGCCATACGAACTGGGTAAATCTTGCCTATGCTTGACAGAATGATCGCCACGTTGTGAGGGGATGTCTTGGTAAAGCGTACCGCCAAACGCTACATTCAACAGTTGCAATCCCCGGCATATGCCTAAGACGGGAATATTTTGGTCGGTAGCCATCTTGATTAGTTTCAACTCATACAAATCGCGTACCGGATCGACTTCCTCCAGCTTTTCCCGAGGCTCCTCCTCATACCATAGAGGGTTTACATCCGCTCCTCCTATAAGAACTAGCCCGTCTAAATTTGATACGATATTCCTGAGTACCTTACCGTCAGTAACAGCCGGGATGATAACCGGAGTTCCCCCTGCCTTTACGATGGATTGGATATAGGTGGCCCCCACCCGGGAAGCACCATTGGAGATACTAGCGGAAATCCCGATCAATGGGGAGAATCGTGCCCGCACGTTTACATCGCAAGAGTCTGTCAACTCATATAGCTTTTTTAAGTTGGGTACTTCCGATCCGGGTGTCTGTGCCTGTGCTCCACATAAGATACTACAGGCGCATATTGCTGTGTATAAGATCTTTTTCATAATATGTAGTTGTTTTCGTTTGCTATTTGTTTGGGAAATCTTGTATAGCGGTCATAACCCTTAGCAAGTTTCCACCCCATATTTTCCGTATATCTTCTTCCGTATATCCTTCTTCTAAAAGTCGGACGGTAATGTTAATCAACTCGTTGGTAGCCGAGCAACCGATCAGTTCCCCGTCTCCGTCAAAATCCGAGCCGATTCCTACATGATCGATACCGATTAAATCCACGATATGATTGATATGGCGGATAGCGTCGCTTAAAGAAGCTTTTTCCTCTTCCTTATTGATGAATCCTTTGTATAGGCAGATTTGGGCAACACCCCCTTGAGCGGCCAGCGCTTTCAGTTGATCATCCGTTAAATTGCGAGGATGATCGCAAAGCGCACGTGCGGAAGAGTGGGAGGCTATGATTGGTGTCTCGCTCACTTCCAGTACCTGATAAAAGGTACTTTCCGCCGCATGCGAGATATCAACCATGATTCCTAATCGGTTCATCTTTTTTACCACTTCCTTACCGAAAGGACTTAGTCCTTTCCATTCCTGTTTTCCTCTAGCGGAATCACAAATATCGTTATCCCCATTATGGCATAAGGTGATATAAGAAACTCCCATATCCTTGAACATCCGTAGGTTTTCGATCTGCTTCCCTAAAGCGTACCCGTTCTCGATGCCGAGGCAGATCGCTTTTTTCCCTTGCGCTTTGATTGTTCGGATCTCTTGGGGGGTAGTCGCTATAGCCATCCGGTCCGGATGTAAGGTTTGCTGGCGTTTTACTTGATTCAGCCGTTCTATCGCATACGCTGTCGCCGCCTGTAAGGATGCCTCATCTCGTTTACCTTGCGGGATATAGGCGACCATAAAGGTCGCGTCGATACGTCCTTCTTCCATAAAAGGAAGATTCACTTTCCCTCCTTCTTTCTCCCCGATATTAAATTCACCGGGAAAGATCATTGGGGTATCTGTATGGGAATCGATCGTCACGATCTGTTGATGGATCGCTTTGGCTTTCGCGAAACGGCGGGCATTCTCGATATGGTAAGCGAATAGGGCTTTCATGGCCTCATCCCCTTGCGGAGCCATGGCCTCCGGATGCCATTGTACACCGAATATCGTTTTCTCCGTATGTTCCATAGCCTCATTGATTCCATCCGGGGCGGTCGCTGTCGCTCTAAATCCGGGGGCGACCTCTTTTACCGCTTGATGGTGGAAAGAGTTGACAAGGATTTGTTTTTCTCCATTGAAAATAGTACGTAGGCGGTTCATTCCCGGTTCGAGTGTTACCGTATGCGACGGATATTCCCGCGCCAATGTCTGGCTATGTTTCAATAGAGCATGATTGGCTTGTGAATGGATGTCTTGATAGACACTTCCTCCGAACGCTACATTCATGATCTGATGCCCTCGGCAAATACCCATGATCGGAATTTGTCGGTTAGCGGCCAAGCGAAGCAAGATCAAATCGTATTCGTCACGTAGCGTATCTACGTCTTGCAATTGCGGGATAGGCTCCTCATGCAAATAGAGCGGATTGATGTCTCCACCCCCGCTCATAACCAATCCGTCTAGTTCGGAAACCAGTACGGTCAATGCTTTCAGATCCGTGATCACCGGGATAAGTACCGGGGCTCCCCCCGCGTCCAGCACGGCTTGCACGTAGGTCTCCGCTATACAGGAAAGTCCGTCTCTCCGGTTAGCGGATATTCCTATTCGGGGAGGTTGAAGGCTTTCTTTAGCCGGTATATAATTATCAACTTCTTTGTATAGGGCCTCTAGATTCGGACGACGGACTTTCATGATTTTAAGCATCTATGTTAGCATATGTAGCGTTTTCCTCGATAAACTCGCGGCGAGGACCTACGTCTTCACCCATCAACATGGCGAAGATTTGGTCAGCCTCGGCTGCGTTGTCGATCGTGATCTGCTTTAACGTACGGTTTTCCGGGTTCATGGTCGTATCCCACAATTGATGGTCGTTCATTTCTCCCAAACCTTTGTATCGTTGTGTATGGATCGAGTTCTCGTTGCCTCCTCCATATTTTAAGATGAACTGCTGACGTTGTTGCTCGGTCCAGCAGTATTCCTCAACCTTACCTTTCTTGCACAAATAGAGGGGAGGAGTCGCTAGATACACATATCCGTTCTCGATCAAGGAACGCATACGGCGGAAGAAGAAGGTCAAGATCAATGTGGCGATGTGGCTACCGTCCACATCGGCATCGGTCATGATAATCACCTTGTGGTAACGCAGCTTCTCCATGTTCAACGCTTTCGGGTCATCCTCCGTACCGACGGTTACGCCCATCGCGCGATAGATGTTCTGGATTTCCTCGCTTTCGAAGATCTTATGATCCATCGCTTTCTCCACGTTCAAGATCTTACCGCGCAATGGTAGGATCGCTTGGAAGTTACGGTCGCGTCCTTGCTTAGCCGTACCCCCTGCGGAGTCTCCCTCGACAAGGAACAATTCGCAGATCGCTGCGTCTTTAGAGGAACAGTCCGCCAATTTACCGGGAAGCCCACCTCCTGTCAGCGGAGATTTGCGTTGTACCAATTCGCGAGCCTTACGAGCGGCATGACGGGCTTGAGCGGCCAAGATCACCTTGTCGACGATTATTTTCGCCTCTTTCGGATGTTCTTCCAAATAATAGCCTAACGCCTCACCGATCGCCATATCCACTGCACCGGTAACCTCGCTATTACCCAGCTTCGTCTTTGTCTGTCCCTCGAACTGAGGTTCGGCTACCTTGATAGAGATAACGGCGGTCAAACCTTCACGGAAGTCATCCCCTTGAATCTCCACCTTGGCTTTCTCCAATAATTTAGAATCCTCGGCGTACTTTTTCAATGTACGGGTCAGACCCCGGCGGAAACCGGCTAAATGTGTACCACCTTCTATCGTGTTAATATCATTTACGTAAGAGAATACGCTCTCGTTGTAAGAAGTATTATAAGTTAACGCCACCTCGACAGGGATACCCTGCTTCTCGGTAACGATATGGATTACGTCTGGAATCAGTTTCTCTTTAGAACGGTCGATATAGCGGACAAACTCTTTCAATCCCTCATCTGAATGGAATACCTCGGACTTGAATGAACCGTCTTCTTTCAGAACTCGCTTATCTGTCAGACGTAGCGTAATACCTGCGTTCAAGAACGCTAATTCACGCAAACGGGTAGCCAAGATATCATACTTGTATTCCGTGACCGTAAAGATAGAACCGTCCGGCTTGAAAGAGATCGTAGTACCTGTTTTATCCGTATTATCGATAACCTGTACGTCGTGCAACGGCTTTCCGCAAGAGAACTCCTGCATATGTACTTTGCCGTTCCTGCGAACTTCCGCTTTCAGATAAGTAGAGAGGGCGTTTACGCAAGATACACCCACACCGTGCAAACCACCGGATACTTTATAGGTTCCCTTGTCAAACTTACCGCCGGCGTGCAGCACCGTCAATACTACCTCCAAGGCTGATTTACCTTCTTTCTCATGAATATCCACGGGGATACCACGGCCGTCGTCGGTAACCGTGATCGAGTTGTCCTCATTGATTACCACGTCGATGTATGTACAATATCCGGCTAGCGCTTCGTCTATGGAGTTATCTACGACCTCATACACTAAGTGATGGAGACCTTTCTCGCTGGTATCGCCAATATACATGGATGGCCTTTTTCGTACTGCCTCTAACCCTTCAAGTACTTGAATACTATCTGCGGAGTACTCTGTAGAAGTATTCTTAATTTCTTCACTCATGAGTTTATCTTTCTTTAAAATCTGTAATTATCTATGTCCTCAAAAAAAATCTAACAAATGTAGTGATTTTTATCGAGATAGCGAAGTGGGGGATGTGAAAATAGCGAAAAAAGGACGGGTATAATAAAAAAGGAGAGAGATAAGCCATGAACTTATCTCTCTCCTTTTGGTTGGTAGCCCATAGGGGAATCGAACCCCTCTTTCAAGAATGAAAATCTTGCGTCCTAGCCGATAGACGAATGGGCCATTAGGTTTAAAAAAGCCGGGCTTATTGAGAGTCCGGCTTTATACTTGTAAAAGTAATTACCTTCTGCTTATGCTAGCGCATTAACGTGCTTAGCCAACTTAGATTTCAGATTACCGGCCTTGTTCTTGTGGATAACGTTCTTTTTTGCAAGCTTATCCAACATAGAGCATACCTTAGGGAACAAAGCTTGTGCCTCATTCTTGTCTTCAGTAGCGCGCAAAACTTTCATAGCGTTTCTAGCTGTCTTTGCGTAATATCTGTTACGCAAACGTCTTGCGTTTGTCTGTCTGATTCTCTTGATTGATGACTTATGATTTGCCATTTCTCGATCTTCTCTTTATTGTTTTTTAATCCTGTTTATTGTAGCCCATAGGGGAATCGAACCCCTCTTTCAAGAATGAAAATCTTGCGTCCTAGCCGATAGACGAATGGGCCAAAATGTCAAAGCTCTCACTTATAGCGTTCTAAGAAAGTGATTTCCCGATTGCGAGTGCAAAGATAGACGATCTCTCCGAACTGGCAAAACATTTCGAAGGAAAATTTAATACTACTCACTGTTTTAACTTCTCTTTAGAACTTATATCTTCCAGATGAATTTCCAAGGCTTTAACGGAAATATTTATTTCCCAGATACATACACATAACGACGCCGCTAATAGCAATAAGGCTATGCCAAATATCCATGCGGCGAAAATCTGCCACGATACATAAATGAAGAACATAGCGATCACGCAGAGCAGCAAACTGAGTATTCCTAATATTTGCATGGAACGGGTCAGATAGAGCCTTTTCCGCAGGTTCGCTATCTGGGCGATATCCTTGGGGTCATGGGTTTGCTGATGCTTTTCTTTCAAGGCGCGCACTACGCTGGCGTATGAAAGGAAGCGATTCGTATAGGCCAGCAATATCAATGATATGGCGGAAAATAATAAAGAAGGGGTCGTTAAGTCCAACATAATTCTATACTTTAATTATATGTATAACGTTAATTTGAGTATCTTTGTTCTTAATCATCGTCGCAAAGATACGAATTATGTTGTGTAAAACGAGGGGGATTGTCTTGCATACGATCCCTTACAATGATAAATATTCTATTATATATATGTATACGGAGGCGTTTGGCCGGGCCTCGTATCTGGTTAGTCGTAGCCGTGGGAAGAAAAGCACGGTGTCGAAGGCTTTGTTTATACCTTTGTCCGTTCTGGAAATGGAGGTGGAGCACTTGAATAAGCGGGACTTGCACCGGATTAAGGAGACCCGCATTTGTTTTCCGCTGAATGATGTTTGTTGTGATCCGGTTAAGAATGTATTGGCGCTTTTCCTCTCGGAGGTTCTTTTTAGGGTCGTGAAAGATACGGAGCCGGATCTCCGTTTATTTGATTATTTATACGAGTCCATACATCTATTGGAGTATGCGGATAAGGGTATCGCTAATTTTCATATGGTTTTCTTGTTAGGTCTTCTCCACCATCTCGGTATTTTCCCGAATATGGAATCGCATAGGGTGGGATATTATTTCGATATGTTGAATGGGGTGTTTACGGATCATATCCCGATGCATCGGCATTATTTAAATAAGGTGGAGAGCGCTTTCTTTTCCCGTTTGCTGCGTATCAGTTTTGAGAATATGTCGCTTTATGGTTTTTCCCGGCAAGAGCGGGTCCGTATTATTCATCGTATTCTTGAGTATTACCGTCTACATCTCCCGGATTTTCCGGAAATCAAATCGTTATCGGTGATGCAAAGCTTATTTGATTGATCTATTTGATGTTATATTAGCTCTTGAAAACACGTACGTGTTTTTGGAAAAAGACGTACATGTTTTTCCTGAAACACGTACATGTTTTTTCGGAAATAATGAGAAGCTTCCGGATAGGCGGGAAAAACATCCGATAACGGTTGCCTATTTGAGGAAAAGATTATACTTTTGCAATCTCAAAAGAGTTGGTCTTGTAGTTCAACGGATAGAATAGAAGTTTCCTAAACTTTAGATCCGGGTTCGATTCCCGGCGAGACTACTTTTGTTTTTCTTTCTTTTTATCTTATTTTATTAATAGATAGCTAGTTATACTTGACTTTTGAGTGTTTTGTATATCGTTTTTGTAAAGAGAAAATAAATAAAAGAAGATTTTTTCTTACCGCAATTCTTACCGCATCCTTGTTTTGTCGATAAAATATTGTCTATATTTGCGTAAGTTAAATAAACAGATATATTATGGCAACAGTAAAATTCTATTTGACACGTCCGAAGTCAAATAAGCCTACCGCTATTTTTTTTCTGATGAATTACGGTGCATATACTATTTTACCCGATGGGAAGAAAAAGTACTTACCGTTGAAGTATTATACTAATGAGACAATTTTGCCGGAAAGATGGGATACGAAAGTTGGTGCTCCGATCGCTCCTACAGCGAGGAATCATCGGATGAACGCTGGTGAGTATAGAGAACTGAAAGCGGCTTTGGATAATATCGAAGTTACGGCTAAAGATGTGTTACGTCGGTTGGAGAATGACGGTATCCAGCCAACGAATGAGCTACTAACAAAGGAGTTGGATAAGATATTTAAAGGTTACAAGGAGATAGAACCGGATAGAGATGTCAAGGATTTACTTTGTTTTGTCAAATCCTTTATAGAGAAAACTGATAAGAAACCTAATACTGTGAAGGGGTATAAGCAAACAGCTCGTGAGATTGAGGGGTATATTGCATTAACAGGGAAAAGGCTACAATTTGAGAATGTAGACTTGGATTTTTATTTGTCATTTGTTGAATATTTAACGAATAAAGGTTATTCTCCAAATACGGTTGGTGCTCGTATAAAGGATTTGAAAATGTTTATGAATGAGGCTTATGAACGTAATCTACATACAAATATGGATTTCAAAAAGAAGCGTTTTAGTAAGCCTAAAGAGGAAACCTATTCTGTCTACCTCAATAGTGATGAGCTAAAGAAAATCTACAAGTGTGACTTAAGTGATGAACCTCGATTGGATCGGGTTCGGGATTTGTTTTTGATAGGCTGCTGTACAGGATTACGTTTTAGTGATTTGTCTTTGTTGAGTTCTGATAATATTGATAATGTAGAGAGTGTAATTACTATAAAGACTGTGAAAACCGGTAGGACTGTAGTTATCCCTTTGCATGCGATAGTTCGGCAGATATTGCAGAAATATGATAATGAGTTGCCTCGTGTTCCTTCAAATCAAAAATTTAATGATTATATCAAAGAGATTGCGAAGAAGGCTGAGATTAATGAGCCAATCTTATTGCAAAGAACAAAAGGTACTTTAACTTATGCTGAAACGAAGCCTAAATATGATCTTGTAACGAGTCACACGGCTCGGCGTTCTTTTGCCACGAATGCTTATTTAGCAGGATTGCCCCCCATTAGTATAATGAAGATAACGGGACACAAGACGGAATCTTCATTCATGAAGTATATTAAGATCTCGGAGAAGGAGAATGCTATACAGTTGAAAGGACATGAATTTTTTAATCAGATAGTAACTTGCTAATTGATTATTTTTATGGAAAATGTAAGATCGTATTGTGATGATATTCTAGATGTTATACATAAATTTGGGGAAGAGTATATCTATGACCCCAGAACTAAAATCATTGATGGGAAAGATTTGTTTGTTTCTGTTGATAATAATATCAATAACGATATTGCATACTCTGATGATTCGGACAATAGATCGAATGAGGCTTGTGTGAATTTGGGTTTAACTTTTGCGGTTGGTCAACATTGTGAGAAATTACGTGTAAAATATGTAGATGCGATAAAATCTCGATTGTTAGGGATGGATCCTAAAGCTAGAATGGTCTATGCGGAGGAAATATTACAGCGTTTATATGAAATACAGCTAAATCATCCCATTTTTCATTCCAAAGTATTTCAAAAACTTGTAATACCGTTTTTTTTCTCAGATGTCACAGAGGCTTTTGAACGATATGACATTAATCTGTGGAATATCCTAGTAAATTGCCAAAAAAAGCACGGTACATTCTTTTGTTATTGGCTAAAGTTCCTTAAGCATCATTATGATACGATAGGGCTACAAAGATGTGTTTATAGTGAAAGTGATATCCTTGATGGTCTGCCAAATGCTTCTCAATGCGAGCTGTCGAATGTCTCTCAAGAGGAATTGCCAAATGCTTCTCAATGTGGGCTGTCGAATGTCTCTCAAGAGGAATTGCCAAATGCTTCTCAATGTGGGCTGTCGAATGTCTCTCAAGAAGAATTGCCAAATGCTTCTCAATGCGAGCTGTCGAATGTCTCTCAAGAGGAATTGCCAAATGCTTCTCAAGAAGAACTATCAAATGTTTCTGATGAGAGTACTGATAACTTATCAAACATAGAGGATGAGTTTTATAAACTATTTGATAGCTATGACAAGGGTGTTGTACTCGAACTGATAAAAAAGTTAGAGGAGTTTAATATAGTAAGAGAGCGAGATTATGTCTGCAAATATAAGAATTATCTTGCCAAATTAATGATATTCATGAAAAATCAGGGGATTCTTAAATATAATCGGCTAGTGCCTGTAGCACGTATCTTTTATGGCTATTTTAATCTTGTAGTTAGAAAAACATCGATAGGAGAAAATAGTGTTACAGAAAGAAACATACGTGTGATAGAGAATCGTGGGACTATGGGGCTTTCTACAGACGAGATCGAGGATTTTAAGCTTATCTGTGGTCATTTTCCTAAATAGTTATTTCCATTTGGAAAAGGTGGAAAAAGTGGAAATGCTTGATTGATAAACTTTGCGCCATAATTTTAAAATCATAAATTATGGTACAGACATTATTAATACAAGCTTCGCTGTCTGATATCGAAGCTGTTGTTCGTAAAGTACTTGATGATCGATTAAATGATTTAATACCTCAGAGGAAAGAGGATACTCCTTTGTACCTTACTCGTGATGAGGCTGCAAAGATGTTACGAATCACTTTGCCAACCTTAAATGATTGGACAAAGTTAGGGAGGATTCCCGTTCAACGAATAGGGAGGCGTGTTCTTTATGCCCTTTCTGATATAGAGAATGCCTTGGAAGGTAGGAAAGGAGGACGTAAGAATGGATGAGATAGCTTCTAAATACTATGTGTATCTATCAAGCTGTAAGGAAGGACATGATTCATGTACTGAATATAGTAGTATGTTTCATGATATGGTACATGGTCATATGTTATATGATACGGTTGACTTTGTTCTTTATCAGAAAGATGTTCCAGAAATAGATTTGTTATCGGAAGTATCGCCATATTTGACGAATAGAAGAGATTGCATTGGTGAAGGTGGATCCTCTTATGTATGTGGGGAATATAAGGGGTATAAGGTATATGTAAATGATAAAATGTTAAAAATAAATACATGTAGCTTATGTAAGTATTACTACGGTACCAACATGCACGATTTCCCTTTAGAGGACGTACGGAAAGCCATTGAGAGGATAGGAGAGGATTTAAACATCCCTATGGATAAGGTCACTGTGACTAGACTGGATTTAGCAGAGGATTGGGAGTTACAGCGGTCTCCAATAGAATATTTCAATCGGATGTTAGATTTACCTTATTTTAGGCGTCTTTCATATCCTACAGGAATTACGTTTCAAACAGCAGAGAAAGAACTTTCGTTTTACGATAAAGGAAAGGAACAGGGGAGTAATAATAAGAATATAGCTCGATGCGAGTTTCGGATAAAGAAAGTTAGGAAGTACTTTGGGAAATCGGTTACTGCGTCAATGTTATATGATCCTAGCTTTTGGAATGATTTGCTGGATCGGTTCTTATCTTGTTATTCCAAAGTCAAGGTGAGTAAAGAGTCTTTACCTCTTGATAAGATAGATGGAATAAAGAGTTTTCAAGATTGTATTTTATGTCATTGGGTTAATCGTAAGGGGTTTGATCCGTTGAAGTCTGAATTGAATGCTTTTGTGCGTGATGGAGGATTGACGCAAAGAAACTATAAGTCTATTATAGGAAAGATCAAGAGGTGTTGTTTCTCTTCTCAAGGAAAAGACGTTGGCCCAGAGATGGAAGAATTTGATGTGAAATTCAGGTCATTTTTGAAGTTAAAGAGATTTGATTAAATATCATTGTTTTGCCTATATTTGAGGCTTACAACGTATCTAGGCTTAGGTTTTTCCTAATAAAATGTAGGAAATAATACCCTTGTCGGGGATCTGTCAAATAAATTTAGAGAGGTGGGGGATATTTCCGAGGAGGTGGTATCTCTCGCTTCTTTTGTTTTTAGAGGATATTGTTCTGTAAATGATTTTCCAAAAAAGAATCACGATAAAACGGAATTTAGAAAATGTTCGTTATATTTGCGTGAGGTAATCACTAAAAGATGAAACAACAGATAATTAATAAGCTAAGAGGCTTTTTCTCTTTGCAACCAATAGAGAAAGCATGGGTGTTTGGTTCCTGTTCACGTGGAGAGGAGACGAAGGATAGCGATATTGATATTCTGGTTCGTTTTGACTCCCACGCTCGTATTACATTATTCAAGTATGCTGGTATGGTGGAAGCTCTAAGCCAATTGTTGCATCGTAAGGTTGATTTGGTGGAGGAAGGACAATTGAAGGATTTTGCCGTTTCTTCTGTAGATCGGGATAAAATATTGGTATATGAGAGAGAAACCTAAAGATAATACACGTCTACGGCATATGCTGGAGGCGATAAATAATGTCATTGAGTTCACGACAGATGTGACTTTTGAGGAGTATTCCAGAAACAAGATATTGCGTTTTGCGGTCATCAAGAATTTGGAGATTGTAGGGGAGGCGGCTTATTTGATTACAAAGGAATTTCGGGAGGAACATCAGGAGATCGCATGGAATGAGGTCATAGGCATGCGCCATGTGTTGGTGCATGGATATTATCAGATTCGGGATGAGATTGTGTGGGGAACCATTCAAACAGATCTATTTCCGCTTAAGGATAAGATAGAACAGTTGATCTGTAAATAAGCTTAATGTATTGTTTTAGAAAATAACCCTTTGTCGGGGGTATGTCAAATAAATTTAGAGAGGTGGGGGATATTTCCGAGAAGGTGGTATCTTTCGCCTCTCTCATTTTTTAATATTGTCACTATCAGCCACTAGTCCTGTATAAGGTCATGCTATTTGCCATATAAGCTATTTTTAAGCCCGTTTCAGGCACTTTCCTCTCGTTTCCGATCAACTCGCCTTCTCTCCTCGAAGTATCCTAAAAGAGGCTGTAAAAAGATTGTCAGCAAATCTCTTTGTTTTATGACTTATATGTAATACATTTGCGATGTATTGAAAATAACGTAGAAGCGTTAAGATATTATCTCACATTTGGAATCTGGACAATTTCATCGGGCGGGATAATAGTCAAGATGCTCCTACGCTTGTGTTGCTATATACTATCCTATAAAGGAAAACTATATACCTCATAAAGCGTGGGGCTATTGTATATTATCGTTCGATGGGCAGTCCAGAGCCTCAAATGTGATAATATCAATAGTCCTCACGCTTCTTTTATTTAGAAACTACCGAACGAAGGGGACAGGGAGGGTGAATAAAAGAGAGCCTATGAGAAAAGAATTCATTGTTATCTTATTATTTTGTATACCATATAATAATATGGTCAAGCTTTATTAAGTAGGGATACAAGTCTTGATGTATCCTTAAAGAATCTAAATTACAATGATTATCAAATGATTAAACAGTTACGTATTATTTAAATAATAAAATACATATGAAACAAATAAAGATGAACTTAGTAATACATAAGTATATATACGCCTATGTATCAGAATGTAAGTTGTTTGCCGGTTTATTTAAGAAGAAAGTTATGGTTTTGGTTGCTATGTTTTTGGGTATTGGGACAATAACGGGAATAGCCCAAAGTTATAATTCACCTTATAACATAAACTTGTTGTATCAAGGAGCGGCGATATTGCAGGCTAGGATAGATGCGAACAAAGATAAAGTAAGTGATAAAGTAAATGATGTATTTGATACGATAGATGATGTTGAGATAACTATTGGAGGATTTAATGAACCTCAGAAGAAAAAATTAAATGAGTTTTATGAGGCTGTGGAAAAGACAAGAGTTAATTATTCAAATAATGATGAGGTTAGGGAACTCTTGTCATGGTTAGATAGCTGGAAAAGGTATTTTAGATCATGGGCTAAATCACAGAGAAGGAGATGATGATAAGAAAAGTTATATTACTGTTAACCGTTATATTGGTAACATTTGCTGCCGTTGCTGAGACGATACACATATCTCCTCAATATTGGTGTAAAAATGCAGATGTTGATCCTAGAGCTTATAATAACTGGGAAGCGACATACGGTATTATAGGTATAACAATCAATGCGGAAAGATCATATGTGGAGTTGAGAATAGGCGATGAATATCATCTATTCAATGTGTTATCGACAGATCAAATAGCTAAATATACCTATGAGACAGTTTGGGTGATAAAAGCCCTAAATGAAAATGGAGAAAAAATGGTTTTTCAGCTACGGGTAGCTAGTAATACACTGAAAGTTTTTATGATAAGCAGAAGAGGAACTATGGGCTTTTTAGAAGAAAATTAAGTATGGAACTTTTAGAGATCTGGTGTAATGTATATTTGTTTAATGATTGTTATTTGCCAGATAATAATTAAATTAGGGTATATAACCTTTGCTGTTGGTATCGCTCCTGTTCTATTACGAAATGGAGTGATACCAATAGGTGGAGTGGTTAATTGAGTACGTATAGTTTCATATGGCTTGATCAGAAACAATATTAAAAGAAAAGGCTGTGGTAAATCGGACGATATGGATTTTTGAACTTATATTTGTGATAATAAAAACATGTGAAGAAAAAGAGTTAATAACAGATATTAGTTTGGTATGAAGACAAGTAAATGCTTTGATCATGTTTCTTGTAGCTGGGATTGTAAACCTCGTATTACCGGTTTAATACATGATCCGGTTGAGGAATCAGAAGCCTATTTATCCATAGAGAAGGAGTTGGAGGAAAAGTTACGATCTTACTTCTCTGATAAAAAAATTGATTCTGGTAGCTGGTTTCGTACTCCGGTCTCATGTTTCGAGTATTGGCAAGTGATGAAACGTTTTTTATGGGAGGACTATCGAATAGAGTGGAGATCCCCGTTTGAATTGAATCCTACTATATTCAAGGATGATCTTTAGGGGGTATTTGGGGTACGAATGGCTTTATTTGGCGTGGATCGGGGCGGCACCAAAGGAGGAGGCTGCGAGTGGATGCGGAAGACGGCGGCGGGGACACCAGCCCCGTTTTCTATTGTGGTGCTTGGCGATGAGGATATGAAACATAAGCCTATTCCTTGTGAATAAGGGGTGACAACTGATAAAGGGTATTATAGATCTGTCCTATATCGTGCCTTAGAGGGCAAAAGAAACGGTCTGAATACGAGATAACACTAATTAAAAGAAAGGAGTAAGGTCGTGAATATGGTAAAAACGAGGTTTTTGATCTTCTATTCGATAGTGTGTACTATGGTATTAAATAAGTTGTTCCTAATTTGAGGCGTTATGGTGTTTTTGGTGTTAGCTTGTATAAGTTTGATTATCTTTGAATTATCGTTTTTTATGATCCTTGCATTCAAGACAAGGCCGGAGCGATGGACATTTAAGTCTTTTTGTCTTTGGTTGGTTTCTTTGGTCTCGTGGTGTTGTTTTCCACCATTGTACGTGTGGATTGAGCGGAAGTGGCGGCAGGCTAGTCTAAGAAGGGTGCTATTTGTGCTGTTATCCCCAGTCTCTTTTCTTTTCTTGGTGGATGCCTGTACGTTCGATCCGCATCGCTTCATCCATAGCCTTAATAGCCTGATAATAGATCTCAATGCTATTAATAGAGACTGGACAGGGATTGATACGCTGTTATCTCTAATCTCTCTTATTTACTTAGTATATATCTGTTCATTGGTATGTAAGTGCGTCAATAAGCCTTTCTATAACCGAAGAGATCTTTCAAGCAAGGTAGGGATAGGGGCAGCATACAAGATTGTAAATTCTCATGGCCGGAATGGGGATACGGATGAGGTTGACATTAGGTTTGATTCGGGTTGTGAAACGGAGAGTTCCAACAAAGGATGAAGACGAATCCCCCGGCTCATTGGAGTATATCGGAAGATGGTGATTTCCCATTCGATGAGAATTAGATGATGGAATTTACTTCTTTATGGATATAGATCCTAGAGAGAATAAGGCATATATGTGATATGGAGGGACTTCGATAATTGGAGTCGGAATGATTTTCGCCATACAAGATCCTTGGTGGTAGGTCGAAAATGAAACAAGTTACCGATGATAAATCGAGTTTTTTTGCAATCTTTGTGTTAAAGAATTTATGTATAGAGAGAAGTTAGCCATGATGAAAAATACTTACAGAACTATCTATGGAGCGATTGCTGGTGATATTATAGGTTCGATGTATGAGTTTCGTTCTGTCAAGAGCAAAGACTTCGAGTTGTTTCCGTATGGTGCCTGTTTTACAGACGATACGGTGATGACATTAGCTATCGCACGATGGCTAATGGAGGATGTCACCCGCTCAGAATACACGCTTGTAGACACTATGTGTGAATTTGGCAACCGTTATCCGGCTGTTGGCTACGGTGGCCTTTTCTGCAATTGGTTATGTAATGATCCAACCCCCTATAACTCATGGGGGAATGGTTCCGCTATGCGTGTTAGTGCGGTAGGTCTTGTTGCTAAGACTTTGGATGAATGCTTGCGCTTAGCGAAACAAACAGCCGCAGTATCACACAATCATCCGGAAGCTATAAAGGGAGCGCAGGCTGTAGCTGCAAGTATATTCATTGCGCTACATTGGACTGGGGAAATAGACGAATTAAAAGTATACATAAGAGATTTTGTTACCAATCAGTTCGAATATAACATGAACCGTACATTGAATGAGATTCGGCCCCGATATGAATTTGATGTATCTTGCCAAGGTAGCGTGCCTGAGGCTATCATCGCATTTTTAGAAGCCGATAGTTATGAAGATGCGATAAGAAATGCCGTGTCACTCGGTGGTGACGCTGATACGCAAGGTGCTATAGCTGGCGCAATAGCGGCTTGTGTTTATCCAATTCCTGAATACATTATTAAAGAGTGCCAGAAACGTTTATCCGATGATCTGTTGAAGGTCGTCATCCGTTTTGAGGATTATCTTGACAATGAATGGCAAAATAAGATTAGTTTGCCCTGTTCGTGCTTGCAACCCAAGCGTGAAACGGTTGAGCCTGAGAAATATGTAGATATTATACGAGACAATATTGATTTGATACACAAATCAATTAAAATCGCAGTGGTGATGGTTGCATTTATATTGGTCAAAATATTATGGGTTTACTGGTCGTGTACTGATAATGGTACATGGGAGGATGAGAAGGGGGAACTCATTCAACGTCGGGATTTCCTGATCGATCGTGTAGTAACTTCACCACGTGCGTTGTTGTGTGAAATGCCAGAAGGAATTGGAACACAATTTCAAGGTGAGTGGGCGTTGTATTCTTGTTCAATGCTGGCGGCAGCCTTATTCAATATGTCGAAACTTTATCCCGAAACAAAAACAGAGAATCTAGAGAACATAGATAATCTTATTGAGATGGTACTTTCCTTTGAGTTGAGAAAATATGATGCTGAGCGTTGGGGCGAGGATCCTCTGGAAACATTGGATGGTGACAGGAGCCATATTTCATATATCAGTCATCTTGCGTGGATGATAAGCGAGTATAAGATGGCCGGAGGAAATGATAAATATAATAACTTGTTTGATGATCTTTGCGGAACTATGAATCGTCGGCTTCTTCGAAGTAAAAGTCTAAACTTACCAACATATCCAAACGAATGTATATATGTCCCTGATATGCTTGTTGCGATTGTCGCACTGAATAATTACTCGAAATTAAACAAGGGAAAATATATTTCTACGGTACGTAAATGGGTGCGAAAGGCTAAATCTGAATGGCTTGACAAAGAAACAGGTCTACTTGTCTCATTTTTGAGTGAGGATGGCATACCGTTTAAAGCTGCCCCGGTGAAAGGCTCGTACTCCGCATTAAACTGTCTATACCTCACGCAGATAGATTCAGTATTTGCAAGAGAGCAATATCATAGGCTCAAATCCCATTTTTTGCAATCGGGTTTATTGTTTGGTATACGGGAATATCATGATTATTCGTGTTGGTTGGGATTTGACATTGATGCGGGCCCGGTACTGTTCAACCTCAGTCCATCCGGAACAGCATTCGCTGTGGGGTCAGCAACATATTTCAATGACGTGAGAGTACGTAATAATTTCTTACGTACGGCGGAAATTGCAGGACATAGTGTGATGTGGAACAATACTCGACATTATTTACTAGCGGAAATAGCACTTGTTGGGGAATGTATCATGTTGGCAATGCGAACAACAACTCCATAGGAAAGAAATGGAACTTTATATGACCATGTGATCTAATTATAAGGGATAGCTGTCCTAAATAGAAATGTAAGTGTTATGGATCTACTTTATACAGAACCTTCGGGAGCAAAAGAAACGGATTGGATACGAGATTATGATAATTATAAAGAAGGAGTATGAATAAGGTGAAATAGTAGTTCTTAATTTGAGGCATTATGATGTTTTTTTTATTAGTTAGTGTGATAGTTTTGGGTGGTGGGTTACTGGCCTTCATAATCCTTCTATTCTGGGCAAGACCGGAGCGATGGACATTTAAGTCTTTTTGCCTTTGGTTGGCTACTTGGGTCTCATGGGTAGGTTGTCCGCCTTTGTACGTGTGGATTGAGCGGAAATGGCGGTGGGCGAGTTGGAGAAGGTGTTCTTATGCGCTGTTATCCCCTATCTCTCTTATTAGCTTAATATATGTTTGCTCGTTTGTATCAGATATCGTCAATAAGCCGTATGGGAGCCGTATGGAGATCTCATACAAGGTAGGTGTAGGATTGCCAGCGTACGAGGTTATAGATCGCACCTATGGAAAAAAGTCGTTCACTTTGGACTATATTGATCGGATAGATATTAAGTTTGAACCGGGTCGTGAAACGGAGAGATTCTATTGGTGGATGAAGACGAATCCCCCGGCTCATTGGAGCATGTCGGAGGACGGTAGTTTTTACTTTAATGAGATTTCGGAAGATGGAACCTTCTTCACAATGCGTATAGATCCCCAGAAGGGTACGGCATGCATAGAATATGGAGCGTGGTAGATAACTGGGGTTCGATTGTCAGGGGGAGGCCCTGTACCTGTGGACGGCAGCAGGGGGCTTCTATCATTCCTCTGTTTCCCTTTGGATGTTTATGAGTTAAATAAACTACTTGCGATACCGCTGTATGGCAGTGTAATTTGGATATAAATATTGATTTCGCAGTGCAAATGTGATGTTTACAGATACGATTAAGGAGAGGTTTTATTACCGCTATTCTTACCGCAGGATCTTTGTTTTGAATTTTTGAATTGATCTATAGATATTTACGGTGATTGTTGGTATTCCCGGCGAGACTACTTGTATGATCGTTTTTTATTTTAGATTTTCATCGGTTTGACTTAACCGATTGAGGAATAAACTTTTAGCGAATTATTTGAGAAGTAGTGGTAACGAGTTAGCAACCGTGCGAATTTCAGCGATTTGCGGTGCTATGCTGTCAAATAACTCTTTCTGAATACAAAGATACAACTTCTTTTGAATATATCTCTAAGAAGTTATCGAATTTTTCACCGTACTTATAAATTGAAGACTACTCAATTGGCAATCCATGCTGTTTCAAAAAACTCAATTTATCCCAATATCCTCTTTGGAAAATAATTTTATCGTTTTGAATACGAAAGAAACCGCATCCACGAAGTCCGAGAGGGTCTCTCCATTCCATTATAGCCCATTCTCCGTCTTCAAACATATTTTCGACGATACAAACCATTTTTGCTGTCGCAAATTCATTCTCAAACATTTCGTAAATAGCGGTTTTTCCAACAACGGGAGCGTTGGCTACCTGATGATTCACAGCATTTTCGGCGTACAGTTCCACAATGCCTTTCGCATCAGAGGCATTGAAGCAATCAATCCATTGCACAAGTATTTCTTTCGGAGTCATTGTTGTTGCTATTTTTATGAATTCAAAGATGGATTTCCTATTAAAGTTCCTTTGTTTTCCAAGCCCTGTTCCCGATTAAAATGGAAATGGTAATAATAGCAATGGAGAGCAATAAAAACGGAATTTGCAATCCGTCGCTTATCACGGAACCGACTTCGAAAAACTGAAGAGGTGTCAGAAAACGCAGCATTCCGATTTTTGTATAAGCGGCTATCATATATAACACATAAAACAACAGGAATAACAATGTGGAATAGCGTGTTGCCGATTTATAGGTACGGGTAATGCCCGAAACGGCAAAAGACAGGGCAAACAAAGTGGATTGGGTCAGGAACATACCGGCGGTTGTAGAGAAAGGAACATCGGTCTGACCCAATTCCCCCAACGGAAGTATGGACATGAAATAATTGCATACGCCGCAGAACGCCGAAAAGACCAGCATATTGAAAATGCCTGCAATGACTTTCGACAATACGATATCCCTGCGGCAGACAGGTTTGGTAAACAGATATTCGGATGTCCCCTGCTTCAATTCCTTAGTCATGCAACTGCTTCCCAAATAGGCGGCATAAGGGAATGCCAGCAAGCCTGTCCAGTAATAAATGCAACTGTACCATCCTATTGGTGAAGCGATGTTGTCGCCAACCCCGAACATGATTTTCAAAAAGTCGGGAAAAAGAGCCGCAGCATGCGTCAACTCTTCCAGCGAACCTTCCAGTGAGAGGTACTCAAAATAGGCAAACGCTATCAGCATGAGTTCCAAGGAGAGCCATATCGCTAACATACCCTTTGTCTGTCTCAGTTCATTCTTTACCAGTGCTTTCATTTTTTAATTTCCTTATGCTATAAACGTTACATCCTTGCTTTTGAATCTTCTGGCGGCAGAAAGATACAGAACCGCCACAAACAATACATACCACACGATATATTCCAGTGGATAGCCTCCTTCCGAAAATATATGTCCGACTTCAAAAAACGAAAACGGCGAAAGGAAGTCTATCAGCGGAACACCGGCTATGCGGGAAAAGCTTGTCAGGCAGTATGCCGTGAAGACGGTAAGCCCGGCAACCACGAGCGGTGATTGTATGGCGGGCTTATATACCCCGACCCATACTCCGAGTATTCCGAAAAACAGGGCAATCAACACAAAAGACAATGCCACCGGCAGGAATCTTTCGGAGCATTCAATACCCATCAGGGACAAAGTCGCATAAGACGACAGCACATATACAGTTCCGGCAAGCATTATCCCGCCGAGCATGCAAAGATTTTTTTCCCGGAATATGCGCAGGCGTCCTATCGGCTTTGTCATCAGGTATTCAGCCGTGCCTTCGGTACATTCCTTTGTGTACAAGGAGAGTCCGAAGTGCATGCCGAATATCCCGATTGCCATTGAAAAGAACACGTTGAGGAATGCGTACATACCCAAGGGTTCTTGAAACAAGTCCGCCGTCATCCCCAAACTGTCGAAGAACTCGCTGTTTTCATAAATCTTTGAGAGGGAGCCGACAGAATCCAACGCCCCATAGTAAGCCGGAGTCATGCACAGAATCAGCAGCCCGACAGCAAGTGTCCAGCAGACAATGTATCTGAAATTCTTTTTCCATTCATACCGAAAAACAGTCATGGCAACCTCCTTTTACTCGTAATAGTGCATGAAAATTTCTTCCAAAGAGGGTTCTTCGATAAAGACATCCTCCAATGGAATCATCCGCAGTTTCTCAATGAGGTTCACTACCTCTCCGCTATACATGAAAGAAACGGAATTCCCCGCTTGATTCTCGACATAGTTTTTTATGCCTGCGGTTGCAAACAAGCCTTCGGGAACGGTATCTTTTGCCATCAGCGTAACTTTTTTATAACCGTTTTCCCTTAACTCCTTCATCGATTGAATGCCGAGCAACCTGCCCTCTTTCAAAATGGCGACCCTGTTACATAGCCTTTGTACCTCGGTCAATACATGCGACGAAAAGAAAATGGTCATTCCCCGCTTCCGGTTCTCCTCCGACAGAATGTTGTAGAATGTCTGCTGCATCAAGGGGTCGAGTCCGCTGGTCGGTTCATCCAGAATCAACAGTTGCGGCTCGGTGATAAGAGCCGACACGATTCCCACCTTCTTTTTGTTGCCGAGAGACAATTCCTTGATTTTTTTCGATAGGTCGAGATTCAGCAGTCCGGAAAGTTCCTTTATCCGTTTACCGCACTCCTTTCCGTATAAATCTGCGGTATACTCCAACATATCCTTTACTCTCAACGTATTGTAATAGCTGTTTTCAGACGGGAGATAACCCACCGATTTCGCAATTACAGCCGCTTCCCTGTTGCAATCCATCCCAAAGATAGCCGCTTTGCCCGCATCGGGTTTCAAGAGTCCCATCATGATACGGATAGTAGTGGTCTTGCCTGCTCCGTTCGGACCTATGAATCCGAATATCTCGCCTTGTTTTACGGTAAAACCCACATCGTCGATACCACGGTGCATGCCGTAGGATTTTGTAAGGTTCGTCAATGAAATAACCGTGTCGCTCATAAATATTCCTCCTTATAAAAATTGCGTTTCAACATTCTCAGCAAATCCTCGAATTCTGCCATGATGCGGTCATAGTCGGTATCCTTATCGTTTTCGAGACGGAATGCCATCCCTTCGCCGAGCAGCATGATTGTGTCCATTATCCGGTCAATATCTTCAGGATGCCTGAATTTATCCGCATCGGTTTTATCCAATACCATTTGCATGGCTTTTATCTTGCCGTTGCCAACCATGCTCCCGATAGTATCCTTTACATCGGCTGCCTGTTCGGCAAGCGCTCCGGCAATGAATGAGGCTATGTGCGGATGAAGTTTGAGATTATTTATTTTCATGACGCTCGCTTCCATAACTCTGTCGAAAAAATCGACATTAATATCCAATGAGCAACGGTTATATGTATCGGACATTTGAGATGAGCAATATTTCAGCAGATACTCATACAGAGCCTTTTTACAGCCGAAATATTGAAACATGGAAGCCTTCGATATGCCGGCTGCCACGGCAATGTCATTGATGGATGCCTTTTCGTATCCATGTCTTGCAAAGCATGCAAGTGCGGCATTTATAATCTTATCCTGCTTTTCTTTTTTTAATTTCAATAGCTTATCCATATCTTGTCCATTAAAAATAACCGAATCGATTATTTCCCCACTGCAAAGATAACGGAATATTTTGAATATCCAATGACTAAAAAATATAACAATCTATAAAATCGATTGGATACCATGATTTAGAAATCATTTTCCTGAAATGACATAACTAACTATATATTATCAATAGTATAAGACATTTACAACTTGAATATATGTTTTTTTTGTTGGCGTATGTTCTGCCTTAACTTCTCGAATTGCTCCTTGAACCACTCGGCAATGGGTTTTCGGTCGATGGCAAGGACTAACTTCGTTTTGTCCGTGGGGTCTTTCAGTACTTGGAAACCAGCCCTTTCGGTCGTGAATTTCCGCTTGTGTTCCTCCGAATAGAGTTCCCCTGCATACTCCAACGGCTTGCCGCTGACGAGCGTTGCGGTCTGCCTTTCATCGAACCCCACAAGGCGGCATAGGTTTTCGATACGGAGCATTTCACGCAGGTAGGGAAACCATGCCGCCGCCTTTGCGATTACCGTTTTCAGAAACGATATTTCCTGCTTGTGCCTTGTGTCCTTGTCCGCTATCTCCCTGCCGTGCTTTTGCTGCATTTCCCGTATCTCCCGGCTG
>ENA-UPWK01000601-UPWK01000601.1-human-gut-metagenome-genome-assembly--contig:-NODE-601-length-35880-cov-72.113035_pt1 | contig 35880 bp, 20 predicted proteins | sample MGYA00250048_ERZ773373 | MGnify/ENA primary metagenome ERZ773373 (study PRJEB29103, sample SAMN06112059) | human gut metagenome | biome: human gut; feature: ankylosing spondylitis patient; material... | reverse complement strand
CCTACACTTCCTGACCAGTAGCTGCATGGTTTAACCAGAATAAAAATTTCCTGTATTTCATATTCGCAGCATTCCCTTCCTGCGTCATCCGCAATTTTAGAGTATTTTACACCATCCTTGCAACATTCCGTTTCAGCATCTTCAGAAAGTCCAAGCGTATCAGAGTACAGGCATGTATTGTTCTTGACGAAGATATCAAGACGCCATCCGTTTACCCGCCGGTAAAATTTCTAATATTCCATTTATGTCTAAAGAATCACCATATTTAAAATGATATTACACAACAGATAAAGAAAAATTAAATAACGGAATCAGAAAAAAAAATATTAATCCTGTTTACAAAATTAAATAATTAGCATGAAATTTATATTCATGACAATTATTGTTTAGGATGATGTTTCCCTTCAAAAGGAATAAATGTCTTACCTGACACCCATGTCCCCTTTATAGGAGATATATTCATATAATATGACCCGGGCGAAAGAAAGGTCTTCTCTTCTTTATCTCGTTTCGCGTATAAAATACCTTTACACAAAACAAAATCGATGCCAAAGAAATTTACAGGCTGATTTTCTTTAAGTATAATTTCTTGTGTTCTCCGGGAGGGATGACCAAATGTTACAATAATTTGTAAATTTTTAGTCAAATCTCTCAAGATAATCCGATCTGGCTCCATATGTTGATTTTTATTTTCTTCTGATATTGCACAATCAGCTAATAATATTGAAAATAAAATGATAAAGACTATTGAAATATATTTATTGATTTTCATCGCATGGGCATTCGATATTTTTTAAAATAGCATCTATTTCATGTTGATTGACGCTTCCTCCATATTCCGCCATCATATGTCCTTCATGTCCTGCGTTAGGAACGGAAGTTACGGTGCCATCTGAATTGGTAACATCCTGATAATCGTCGGGCAGTCCCATAAGATGGCCGGCTTCATGCGCATAAACCCATGGGACTGCTTGAGAACCCCATACTCCATATCTGCCTCCAACTCCATTAACATAGGAACGATGAGATGAATCTGATGTTATTTCTATATTATTTTCATCACTATTGAGAAATCTATAAAGCCAACTGCTTTTCCTGCTCTGAACAGACACATCCGCTGTCACATTAACTGCACAGCATCCATTCTCATATCCATTCCAATTGCTTTCAATTGATTGTTTTATTAGCTGTGCTGTAGTCTGCATTTCTGTGTCACGAATTGAATCTCCACCTTTCGGATATATCACAATATTCAGACTCACATTGATCGAACAATCATCTTTATTTGTAGTTATTGTATGCGCTAGCCCTAATTCATCAGAATATAAGGTAGGCATATTATTAACATATCCATACAAAAGATAGGTCACTTTTTCTGTCATAGGATCCCTGCTTTCCCACCTTCCATCTTGGGGATTATAGTAGCGGTAATTGTAGTAAACCAACCCCAGCTCGTCATCAGCATACTCGCTGGAGAAGCGGAAGGGATTGATTTCTGCCGCATTGCCTTCCATCTTGACGGTGGAGCCGTAAGGGCCGTATTCGTACAGCGCACGGCGGCCTGCCAGGATGCCGAAAAGCGCTGTCGTGTTCTTCAACGCGTCATGCGTGTAATAAAGATCTTCCACACAGGCGCCCGTTTCATCGAAGACGCTCATCGCCAAAATGCGCGTGGCTACCGGTTCCAGGGGATCCCACAGGTACGTTTTACGCAGGACGGGTTCAGCGGATTCCGAAGCGTCCGCAGCATCCAGTTCCGCGATTTGCAGATAGCCGTGATAGATGAACCGTTTCCTTGACATGAGCGATTCTCCTTCATAGACGGATTTTTCTACCCGCCTGTTCAGATAATCGTATACGCATTCAATACGCCTGTCCCCCTGTATGAAGCTGACCGCCTGATTCAACGCGTTGTAGGCGGCTTCCCATTCTCCCGTGGACGTCTGAATCTTCGTCTGGTTGCCGTCGGCGTCATAATTCGGCACAAAAGGAGCCTCCTCACCTTCGGTGATATCCGTGTATTGATTGACCCGGTTGGCAACGTATGTAGTGGGAAGGGAATCCGTTCCCTCCCGGGAGGTTGTGCGGTTGCCGATGTTATCGTAGGAGTAGCTGTATGTACCGCCCCGGCTCATCGCGTCGCTCACAAGCTCATTCCTGTCATTGTAGGCGTAGGCGTGGGTGAGGTCGGGCGCGGACGTGTTAAAATAGTCTTTCTTCGTGACGGGACGCCCCAGCACATCGTAAGAGTAGTCGGTTTTGGCCGGGTAGTTGGCGCTGCCGGGGCGCAGGTAGTCAATCTTCACCGGGAGATCGCGCTTTTCTTCCAAAGTGCGCCACCGTTTCAGGGTGTTGGGGTAATCAAGAGTGTCCAGCAGGCCGTTTTCCGCATTGTAGCCGTAGGTGAAGGGCTTCGCGACGGCGTTCAGCGAGACGGTGGAAAGCCTTCCGAAGGCGTCATGGCCCCATGCCGTCTGCAAGGCGGCGGCGCCCGCATAGTCCAGGCAGTAGCCCGCGGGCCGCCCCACTCCGTCACGGCGGAGGGTCAAGACGCTTGCCGCAAGGCCAGCCGTCGTTTCCGTTTCCTGTTCGTTATACTCGTTGTACGTGAACGTGCGCGTTCCGGAAGCGTCTTCAATTTGCGTCAGCTGCCCCAGATGATTGTAGCGGCTGCTGATGGAGGGGGTAAAACCGTCGTCATTAAAGGTAATGGAGGTAAGCTCCCCGGTAAGGGGGGCGTAGGAGCGGGAGGCAACGGTTCCCCGCGCGTCCGTCGTAGCGGAAACGCGGTTGAGCGCATCGTAAGCGGTATCCACATGGGTGGCATTGGCATAGGTTTTGCGGACAACCAGCCCCGTAGCGACATCGTACGTCCAGGTGGTGATGTCCCCATCCGTCCGGAGGCGGGGATCAGTAGTGATGACCTCCCCGGGATCACGGAAGGTGGAAAGGCTCACCATATGGCCGGCGGCGTCATAAGCGTATACGGCGGGCTGTATGGCCGTCCCCCATTCGGCTTCCTTGCGGCCCCGGATATCATAAACGGAACAGGCCGTTTTACCAAGGGCATTGGTAACGCAGGTAGGCAGATCAAAGGGCTGGGCATAAGCGTAGGTGGTCGTGTTGCCCGCGGCATCCGTGCCGGAAATGATGCGGCCGGCGATGTCGCAGACGGCGGTAAAAACGTTACCGCGCACATCTGTGTCCGCATAGGTGATGCCCGTTTCCGTATAAGTGCGCTGCCGGCGGGCGGTCGCGCCGTCAAAGCCCGTAACCGCCGTCGTGAATCCGTCCACGACGCGCGTGAGGGCAACGCTCTCGACGCCGGGCACGGTTTTCTTCTGCAGGCGGACAGAACCGCCGCCATACTCCGTCCACTCCACGGTATCATGGCCGCGGGGATCCGTCATGACGGTTTTGCCGGCAAGAACAGAACTCAAAGCAGAGAGCAGGGCCGCCCGCTTTTGAAGAACGGGAGTACCTGAAGAAGTATAACTTGTTATGGAAACAAGTCTGTAGATGCCGTCTTCACGGCTCTCGGCCACATAAGCGTAGTCAGTAATGCGGGAGTTCAGGATGGTCGGTTCATCCTCCAGGGCGACGATTGCCCTTGTCCTGTTCCCAAAGGCATCATAGGCGTAGAGCGTCGGCGCCATGTCCGCCAGCTGTTCCCTGATAAGGCGCCCCTTGTCATCGTATGCAAGAGTGCGCACGTTTTCCCCATTCAGGGTATTGGCGGCAGCAATCCGTACAAGCTCGCCAAAGCCGTTGACGGTGGAGCTTCCCGTCACGATGCGGGGCTCTCCCCCCTCCCCGCCCGGCACAGCCTCCGTCGTGCGGATCCCTTCCGCCGTGGCCTCAACGGTATAAAGGATATCCTGCTGCCCGGTGCCGTAACGCCGCACTACTGTTCCGGAAGGGCTTTTCCGGGTGATGAGCGTAGCGCCGGCGGGCGTGGTAACAGTTTCTACCAGGCCATCCCCGCTATAAGAGCGGACGGTGGTGCGCCCCAGAATATCGGTCTCTCTTATCAGGCGCCCCAGCAAATCGTATTCCCGGCTTTCCACCGTCGTCATGGGGCCTGTATCCCTGCGCAGGGAGGTAATTTTACCGAGGGCATCACGGGTATAGCTCGTGATGGTTTCCGGAGTAATCATGGTTTCCCCGTCCGTAACGGCTGAACGGATGGTTTCCACCAGCTGGCGGGCCGTATTGTAGGAATAGGAAGTGGTCACTCCATTCTCATCCCTCTCCCACAATGGGCCGCAACAGGTCATCATGCGCTCGTAAACGCGCCCATTGGCGCGGGTGCGCTTTACCCAACGGTTCTCAACGTCATATTCATAAGAAGACGCGTCCGTCATGGACCAGGCGCCATCGGCCAGCCGGGCGTATTGCTCATAACGCATGTTATTGCCCTGGCCGGAGACGTAAGTAACCTTCCGCGAGCTCAGGCCGGGGACGCTCTCTCCCGCTATCCGCGTTTCCGCGGTCACTTTGTAAAGGGCTCCGTACTGGTCCGTCTCTTCATAAAAATAATGCGTCTGAATGCCGTCCATGCCCTGTTTCATCTTCAGGCGTCCGCGGGCATAAACATTGGGAGCCGTGCCGAGCCAGGATTCCTTCACTTCCAGACGCACGTTTTCTTCCCCCAATGCGGTGGTGCGTTTTTCCACGCGCCGCACATGATTTTCCTCAACGTAGGTGTAATCCGCGCGCCAAAGTTCCGCCGCAGTGGCCGTCAACGTCACCCATTGGGTGAGGATATCCGGATCCGCCTGCGTCTGGTCCCGATACGTGGTGTAAGTGACCTTATCGCCGGCTTCCGCCCAGGGGACGCTGGACACGATTTCACGGCCGAAACGGTCGTATGCCCACGTTTTGACACTTCCGTCAGGAGCAGTTTCCTTCGCGATTTTTCCCATGCCGGTGTACTCGTAAGTCGTTTCCCGGGCGTAGTCCGTTCCGTAGCCTTCAATACGGCTGGTGCACAAATTGCCATTGCGGGTGACGGCATAAGTCTCACAAACGCGGGAGATGGGAGCGCCGTTTTCCCCCCGCTGGATGGTGGTGATGAGTTTCCACGTGCCGGGCGAAACGATCTGTTTTTCTTTCAGAGTGAATATGGCGTCTTCTCCTTCCCCCTGCGCCATGTTCCATGCTCCGTCGGCTCCCTGCCAGTAGCGGGTGGTGTAGGGCGCGCGCCCGGCGGTCTGTTCGGTAACGGAGAGTCTGCCCGCAGCCGCGTCCCCGGTAATTGTGAAGGTTTTAAAGGGGTCGCCCGTGACGGAATAAAGGCCGGTGGAACTGTCTTTCCCGCCCACCTGTTCGGGGAGATAGAGGGCGATGCGGTAACCGGACTCCGTGACATTTTCAATGTTGGCGAGCCCGTCCCACAGGTTCCATATCTGCCGGATGCTTCCGTCCGAAGCCCGCACGATATCCAGCTTTCCGTCAAATTCTTCTCTTGTGTAAGCCGCGCCGTTTTTAGCGGTATAGCCGGTGGCATATTTCAAGGAAGAGGCCGCACCTGCGGTATAGTTAACGGTATTGCCCGCGTTTGAACGGATACTGAGGCAGAATTCTCCCGCCCTTGCCGGAGAAGCGGATTTCCTCCCGAACCACGCCGAGCCCCCGCGCTTGGCGGATCCTGCAATGGGGGCCACGCTGTCAACCCTGCTGCCGTCTCCATCCGCGTAACAGTAGTAGTTAATGGCAGTTCCGCCGCTCCTGATTTGGAAAGCGGTATTCGCCCCGATGCCCGATGATGGCGCGGAGATGATTTCACGAGTCATCGGATGCCAGTAATGAAGCGCACGTGGGGACCAGAGCTCAGCCGAGAATGTGTATCCTACCATTTCCAGCAATCCCTGAGGCAGACCCGTCATGCCCCGGAAAGAGCCGAAATTGGTACGCCAGATCATCTCCGTCTTGAGCGTCCGGGCGACCACGCGTCTGCCGGCGGTCGACGAACCATAAAGGGTGGAGGAAGAGCGCGCGCCGCGCGCCGAAGAGCTGCTGCTGCCGCCCTCATTGTTTTCACAGGTGCAGGGAGCCCCATCTTCACCGTTATCCCCTTCTCCGTTGTCTTCTTCCGGACAGGGAGAACTGGAACTGCTCTGGGAGCCATTGCCGCCAGCAGCCTCCTCCCCACATTCACACGGCACGTCTTCCCCCTCATCTTCCGTACTTACGGGTTCCGGATAACCTTCATCCGGCTGATAGGAGGATGAAGAGGTTCCATCCGAAACCAGGACTTCAATGGAATAATTAAGGATGGCGAGATTAGTCCATTCAGGAGGAACAGCCACGTTCTCATAAGTCATGTGCACGCGGTGCGGTCCCGGTTCAATGGGGAAGCTCAAGCTTCTTTCCCTATAAGACCCTCCATGGTATTTGCCCTCCCCAGGAATGAAAATTCCCTCGCCGTCAACAGTAAGAGAGCCGTTATCATCCACCCCCAGCATCAGACGGCACTCCGCCGTTTCCCCCGGGCCGAGCGGATCAACGACAATCCCCCAGTCCCAGCTGCCGCTGAACGCCCCGGCCTCTTTGTCAAACGGAGCCGGCCCACCTCCGGACGCTGTGAGGGAATTATCAGGCAGAGAATTCGCATGACGCTGAACCTGTTGATCTTTCATAAAATCCAGATAATTGACGATTAAGGGACGAACATCAAAGAAGACAACACTTCTCTATATTCACTATTCTTATGTATCTCGGAAAACGGAACAGATCAATGATTCATTTTTGAATAATTGTTACTAATTTCAATAAATTATTACCAATCAATATTTTTTTAAAATATATATTTATTCCCAACATCCGGAGGGAATAACCATGTTTTTCCGCACTGCCTGACATCCCCCGCATCCACTGCCGGCCAGATGACCATGTGGACGGGCTGAAAAACTTCTCCGGCCTCCGTTAAGACAAACTCCGGCGGTCCTATCTGCATCATCCCTTCAACGAAAGGGTTTCCCTCCTGGTCGTCCAGATAAGGCCGGTGTCGGCACTTTCTTTACGCCGTCCCAATTCTCAACCCGGAATAAACCAATGAATAATACGACTCAACCAGGGGCTTCTCCAACAGGCCCCGCAGCAACCAATAACGCTCCGGCGGTAAAATCCGTCCTCCGCATGGGAGTATTTACGCTCGCCATGATCAACGTCTCCGCCATTGTCAGCCTGCGCGGCATGCCTGCGGAAAGCACTTACGGACTGAGTTCCGTTTTTTATTATATTTTCGCTGCGGTCTTCTTTCTGGTGCCCGTGTCCCTGGTGGCCGCGGAACTTACTACCGGATGGCCTCAAAAAGGCGGCGTTTACCGCTGGGTAGGCGAGGCTTTCGGAAAGAAATGGGGGTTCCTGGCCATCTGGCTGCAATGGATTGAAAGCACCATCTGGTTCCCTACCGTTCTGACATTCGCCGCCGTTTCCCTGGCTTTCATGGGGCCCGGACAAAGATGGGATGAAGCTCTTGCCGCCAATAAATGGTACGTTCTCATCGTGGTGCTGTGCGTGTACTGGGCGGCAACCCTGCTCAATTTGCGCGGCATGGAGACTTCCGCAGGCGTCACCAAATGGGGAACCATCATCGGAACCATCATTCCCGGAGCCATCCTGATCCTCCTGGGCCTGAGCTATTGGGCCGGGGGCAACCCGATCCTGCTGGATATGAGCTGGGACAAGCTGGTGCCGGACATGAGCAATTTCAACAACCTCGTTCTGGCAGCCAGCATCTTCCTGTTTTACGCAGGGATGGAAATGTCCGCCGTGCATGTGAAGGATGTGAATAATCCCGGGCGCAATTATCCGCTGGCCATTCTGATTTCCGCCATCATTACGGTGCTTATTTTCGTTCTGGGCACGCTGGCCATCGGCTTCATCATTCCCAATTCCCAGATTAATCTGGTGCAGAGCCTGCTGATTACTTATGACAGCTACTTCAGCTTCTTCGGCCTCGGCTGGATGAACTGGATCCTAGCGCTTGCGCTGGCCGTAGGCGTTCTGGCCCAGGTAACCGCATGGGTGGGAGGCCCCTCAAAAGGCCTGTACCAGGTGGGCCTGGCCGGCAACCTTCCGCCCGTCATGCAGAAGCGGAACAAGAATAACGTCCAGATGGGCATCCTGCTTATTCAGGGGGGAATCGTCACCCTGCTTTCCATCATGTTTGTAATTATGCCTTCCGTGCAATCCGCCTACCAGATTATTTCCCAGCTGACCATCATCTTGTACCTTATCATGTACATGCTGATGTTCGCGTCCGGCATTTACCTGCGCTACCGGGAACCGAATACGCCCCGCACCTTCCGCATTCCCGGCGGCAGAACCTTCGGAATGTGGGTTGTCGGGGGCCTCGGCCTCCTGGCAAGCCTGGCGGCTTTCCTGGTGAGCTTCATCCCGCCGAACCAAATCACCGTAGGCAGCAGTACCATGTACGTTCTTCTTCTGGTGGTGGGCACCTTCATTTTCGCGGGTATCCCCTTCATCATCCATGCCATGGCCAAACCCTCCTGGAAACGGCCGGTGGATCCCGAAGACGCCTTTGAACCCTTCGGATGGGAGAAAAACAATGATTCCCATTCCGCAGCAACCCCTAGCCATTCCATATCCCATGAGTAACATTCCTTCCAATGAACAGATCCGGACGGCCCTGGATAACGCATACGCCTACGCCAAAACCGTCCAGGGAGGCAAAAACGCTTCCTACATTCCCGCCCTGGCCCAGGTTCCTTCCGACCTGCTGGCGATTGCCGTGGTCACCGTCAACGGAGACCTGCTGACCGCAGGCTCCGCGAACACGCCCTTTGCCATTGAATCCATCTCCAAGGCATTCAACCTGGCTTACGTCATGGATCTGATCGGCATGAAGCAGCTGCGCGCGAAGATCGGAGCGGACCCCACCGGGGAACCCTTCAACTCCGTGATGGCGGTTGAGCTGCACGGCGGCAAGCCCCTTAACCCCCTGGTTAACGCGGGGGCCATGGCAACGGTCAGCCTGGTCAATGGTTCGGATTCCGATGAAATATGGGGGAACATGATCCACAATTTCAATAACTTCGCCAACGCGGCCCTGACCGTGAACCAGGAGATTTACAAGTCGGAAAGCGCTACCAACCAGCACAACCGCGGCATCGCCTGGCTGCTGGACAGCTACGGCTATTTTTACAATACGCCGCCCATGATTGTGGATTTGTACACCCGCATGTGTTCCCTGAATATCACAGCTTCCCAGCTGGCCCTGATGGGCGCCTGCTACGCCAACGGCGGGATCAATCCCGTCAGCAAGAAGCGTGTGGTAAAGGAGGAGAATGTTCCGCCCATTCTGGCGGAAATGTGCATGTCTGGCCTCTATGATTCCACAGGGGACTGGATGTACAAGGCCGGCCTTCCGGCCAAGTCCGGCGTAGGCGGCGGCCTGGTGGCCGTAGCTCCCGGCAAGCTGGCTATGGCGGCCTTTTCGCCTCCCCTGGATCCCGCAGGAAATACCGTCAAGGGGCAGGCTGCGCTTCAATCCATCATCAGGGAATTGAATCTCAACCTTTTCCGGAGCTGATCCGGGATGAGAAGGTAAACCCGCGGAGCCAAAATCCGAAAGGATTCCCGCGGGTTTACTGTACCCTGGCCAGGGAAAACACTCTGAGGCAGACCGCAGTTTCTTGACTGCGGATTTCAGCCATAAGAAGCGGACTTCCGGAATAATATGCTGAAAAACGGATATATCCGGCAGACAACGGCTGCCCCGGACACCCGCAGGAAACCTTTCCCCGGCAATCCGCATCAGCTCCTTTTTGAAAAATTGCACAGCCGCATGGCTATGACATCTTCCATAACCCGGAAGCCGCGCTTCTCATAAAAAGCGGCGTTCCTGCTCTCCTCCGGCATAATTTCAATATACAGGCAGTTCCTGTATTTCTCCTTGTCCATTTTTCCTGAAACTGATTCCCCAAAAAGGAAAAACTCCAGTCCGGGATTCATAACATTGTGAAAAACCTTTCTCTCTCATTCGTTTAAGGGCTTGTCACCACGTTACTTTTCCCTAGAATCCCTCCGGTATGCTTGATGCCCTCCAAAATGCCTTTTTCCAGACCGGGGACGCTCTCACGTCCTGGCTGTCCGCTTTCAGCAGCTTCCTGTGGGGCTGGCCCCTGCTCATCATGCTGCTGGGCACGCACCTGTACCTCACCGCCATCCTGCGGTTTCCGCAGCGTTATCTGCTCAAGGCCCTGAAATTGTATTTTGTGAAAGATCATACGGACAAAGGGGATATCTCCCCGTTCAGTTCCCTGATGGTGGCCCTGGCCGCCAACATCGGCGCCGGGAATATCATCGGCGTGGGCGTGGCGATTGCCGCCGGAGGCCCCGGAGCCGTCTTCTGGTGCTGGCTGACGGGCGTTCTGGGAATGGCAACCCGTTATTCGGAAGGGCTGCTCGCCATCAAATACCGGGTGGAGAACAAGGACGGCAATATGAGCGGAGGCCCCATGTTCGTGCTGGAACGCGGTCTGAACAGCAAATGGCTGGGTACAGCCTTCGCCGTCTTCACGGCCATTGCCGCTTTCGGTATCGGCAACCTGACGCAGGGGAACGCAGCTGCGGAACAGCTCCACCACGCCTTTTCCATTCCTTCCTGGGGAACAGCCGTTGCATTGACGACATTAACGGCGCTGGTGATGCTGGGAGGCATCCGGGGCATTGCCAGGGTATGCGCTTTCTTCGTTCCGGTCATGGCCGTCATCTATATCCTGGGATGCCTGTATATTCTGACCGTACAGGCGGAGTACATTCTTCCCGCCATCCGGTATATTCTGGATTGCGCCTTCACGGGGGAAGCCGCCGCCGGGGGTGCAGCAGGGGCTGCCGTCATGGCAGCCATGAGAACCGGTGTAGCCCGGGGGCTCTTTTCCAATGAAGCCGGCCTGGGGTCCGCAGCCATCGCTTCCGCCGCAGCACAGAACCGCAACCCCGTCAGGCAGGCGCTTATCTCTTCCAGCGGCCCCTTCTGGGATACCGTCATCATCTGCGCCCTGACGGGAATTGTGCTGACCACCAGCATCATCGCGCATCCGGACATTTCCTGCACGGACGGCCCCAGGCTTACTACGCTGGCATTCAGCAAAATTCCTTATATAGGCTCCCCTCTGCTCACGCTCAGCCTGGTTACTTTTGTGGTTTCCACCATTCTGGGGTGGTCTTACTTTGGAGAAAAAGCACTGGAATATCTGGGTGGCATCCGGCTGATCACGCCTTACCGCGTCATCTGGGTGGCGGCGGTTTTCATCGGCTGCGTCTCTAAAATAGAACTGGTATGGATTTTTGCAGACTGCGCCAATGGACTGATGGCCCTGCCCAACCTTATTTCCCTGCTGGCACTTTCCGGCGTGCTTGTCCAGCAAACGCGGCACTACCTCTGGCAGCACAGGCTGGACGATTACGACGACTCCCACATACCAGAAGGAAAATAACGATTTTTTTAACTCGGATTCAAATAATTCTTGCCTTTCGGCTTCCGGTAGTATTTACTTCGCCGCGCAGTCCCTGCAAACCTAAAAGTCGCGTTCGTCTAGCGGTCCAGGACTCCCGCCTTTCACGCGGGCAACACGGGTTCGAGTCCCGTACGCGATGCCAGCTTTACCGCCGCGGCAGTTACGATGATTCCGCTTTCCCTTTTTCAGGGAAGCATATTGGAAAAACGTAATGGCTGCGGTTTTCTTTTGGCCCGGTTTCCCGGATTCAGGAAAGCGCGGCAAAGGGCCGGAAGCGGCATCCCCCCTGCTTTTAAATGCCGGAATTGTCTTACATTCCCCGGATTTGACTTTCAGAAAGCCCTGCCATCTTTTAAAATTCTTTACACGCAAACGCCATGGATTACACACCTCTCATTGAAAAACGCCGCCAGCGCCTGGAAGAATTGGAAACAGTCATTGCCGAACCGGCCTTTTTCAATGACCAGAAAAAGGCCTCGGAAACCATGAGAGAACACCGCCGCCTGAAGGAACTCATGGAAACATGGGATTCCCTGAACGCCACGGAACAACAGCTGGCGGACAATCAGGAACTGGCCAAAGCGGACGATCCTGAACTGGCGGAACTGGCCGCCCTGGAGATTCCGGAACTGGAAGCCGCCCTGGAAAAACTGCGCAGCGACGTGCAGTACAGCCTGCTTCCACGCGACACGACGGAAGACCGGGACGCCATTATTGAAATCCGCGCCGGAACGGGCGGGGATGAAGCATCCCTGTTTGCCGGAGACCTGTTGCGCATGTACCAGCGTTTTGCGGAAGAACGCGGCTGGCGCTTTGAGCATCTGGAAAGCAGCCCGTCAGACGTGGGCGGCTTCAAGGAAGTCGTCTGCCGCATTGCCGGGGAAGAAGTGTTCCGCTTCCTGAAATATGAAGGCGGCGTGCACCGTGTACAGCGCGTTCCCGCTACGGAAACGCAGGGGCGCATCCATACCTCCACCGCCACCGTGGCCGTCATGCCGGAAGCGGAGGAAGTGGACATAGAAATCCGCCCGGAAGATCTCCGCATCGAAGTATGCCGTTCCGGCGGAGCCGGGGGCCAGCATGTGAACAAAACGGAATCCGCCGTTCAGATATGGCACATACCCACGGGCGTTTATGTCCGGTGTGAGGAAGAACGCAGCCAGATGAAAAACCGGGAAAAAGGCATGAAAATTCTGCGTGCCAAGCTCTTTGAAGCCAAAAAACGGGAAGAGGCGGAAAAATACTCCGCCGCGCGCCGCAGCCTCATCGGTTCCGGCGGCCGTGAAGAAAAGATACGTACATACAATTTCCCGCAGAACCGTCTGACAGACCACCGCATCGGTTACACCTCCCACAATCTGGACGGGATTCTGATGGGGCAGATGGAAGACCTGATTATGGCCCTCCAGCACGCGGAAATGCAGGAACGGCTTGCAGAGGCAGGAATGTCCTAACCCACTTTTTCCTTCCATGAAAACTTTACTGGAAGTCCTTCAGTCCGGCACGGATTATCTGGTTCGCCAGGGGTGCGACGAAGCACGCGCCACCATGCAGCATTTGCTGGCCCATGTCCTGCACTGCAACCGCACGGCTCTTTACTCCCAGTTTGACAGGCCCGTGGAAGAAGCGGAACTTGCCCCTCTGCGCGAATTACTGAAACGCAGGGCAGCGGGAGAACCGCTGCAGCACCTGCTGGGTGTCACGGAATTTTTCCGGAGAGATTTCCTGACGGATGCCCGTGCCCTGATTCCCCGCCCGGAAACCGAGGAGCTGGTGGAAATGGTGTTAAGGAAAATCCCGGACTATCCGGTACGCATCCTGGACATGGGCACGGGCTCCGGCGTTATCGGCGTCACGCTGGCTCTGGAACTCAAGGAGCGCGCCAGGGAAGTCGTGCTGGCGGACATTTCCCCGCAGGCTCTGGATCTGGCCCTGGAAAACGCCATGCGGCTGGGAGCCAGAGTCTCCACCATCCGGACAAATCTGTTCGCCAACATTTCGCCGGGAAAAACGGGGCTGCTTACAGGAGATGCCGATTCCGCTCCGGAAGGAGAAAAAGGGGAAAACGGTCGGGACATGCTCTTTGACGTTATCGTGGCCAATCTGCCATACATTGCGGAGGGGGAAAAACTTGCCCCGGAAGTCATGAAAGACCCCCATACAGCCCTGTTCGGAGGCCCTAAAGGCTGGGAAATCATTGAACGCTTTCTGGCCCGCGCCCGGGATTATCTGAATGAAGACGGCTTTGTAGCCCTGGAAATCGGATACGACCAGGCCTCTATCGTAACACAAATCATGGATGGATACGGCTACAATTATATTGAAGTTCTGAAAGACATGAGCGGCGTCGCGCGTTTCCCCTTCGGCTATCGTTAATGTTATCCCTTCTTTTCATCCCATGCAGGCGGCGCGCATTCTGGTTGACGGACAAAGCGATCTGGTGCTGGATTACGGCATTCCTCCGGAAACTGGAGACGTCAGGCCGGGTTGCCGCGTACAGGTGCCCCTGCGCAACAGAACGGCTACCGGAACCGTGCTTACGCTGTCAGAACCATCCCCTGCCTGGAAGGACAGACTTAAGCCCATTCTTAAACTGATTGATCCGGAGCCTCTGATTTCCCCAGTAATGATGAATCTGGCTTCATGGGCGGCGGACTATTACTCCGTGGCTCTGGAGCAGATGATCCGGTGTCTGCTCCCGGAAACCGTCCGTCAGGAAAATACGGCGGAAAAAATGCGCAAAATGGTGTATCTGGAAAAAATTCCTGCACGGGAGGAACTGGACGCCCTGTACCGCAAAGCACCCCGCCAGGCTCAAATGCTGGATTATTTCTCATCCGCAGAACAACAGGCAGCCCCCCTGGCAACATTCGGCGCCGGAGCCCTGAACGTCGCCCGCAGCCTGGAAGCCAAAGGCTTCATCTCCCTGAAAGAGGAGGCCGTACACCGGGACCCCAGCACCGGGGAGCAATTTGTCCCCACCCAGCCCATGAAGCTGAACAGCCAGCAGCAAAAAGCTCTGGAAGAAATCACGGCCATGTGCGCGGCAGAGCATAAAAAACCGCTTCTTCTGCAAGGGGTTACCGGTTCCGGCAAGACGGAGGTTTACTTACAGGCCGTTTCCCAAATAGTAACATCCGGAAAATCCGCCCTGATCATGGTGCCGGAAATTTCCCTGACGCCCCAGACGGTTCAGCGATTCAAATCCCGTTTCGCGGAACTGCCTTCCTCCGTGGCAGTGCTGCACAGCCTTCTCTCGGACGGGGAGCGCTTTGACGAATGGCATGCCATCCGTTCCGGAAAGGCCCGCATCGTCATCGGTCCCCGTTCCGCCGTCTTCGCACCCCTCCAAAATCTGGGCCTGGTAATTGTGGATGAAGAACACGACGCCTCTTACAAACAGGAAAGTTCCCCCCGCTACCACGGGAGGGATCTGGCCGTGCTGCGCGCCCATCTGGAAAACTGCGCCGTGCTTCTTGGCTCTGCCACTCCCTCCCTGGAAAGCATCCATAACGCCCTGATTGGAAAGTATTCCCTGGTAAAACTGACGGAAAGGGCGGACGGCCAGCAGCTGCCGCTCATTCGCATCCTGGACATGAAAACGGAAGGAAAGAATAAATCCGGTCCCAACGTTATCTCCGAACGCCTCAGGATGTCCATTGACCGGCGTCTCGACAAAGGGGAACAGGTTATCCTGCTGCTCAACAGGCGCGGATTCGCACGCTCCCTCCAATGCCCGGACTGCGGCCACGTAGTCACGTGCCTGCACTGCTCCCTGCCCCTGACCTACCACCGTACGGAAGACCGCCTCATGTGCCATCTGTGCGGATTCAAAGCCCTTCCGCCCCGTTCCTGCCCGGAATGCCGGTCCGCCAACATCCTGCTCCAGGGGTATGGAACCCAGAAGGTGGAGGAACTCCTGCGCCGCACTTTTCCTGCGGCGCGCATCACGCGCGTAGATGCGGACGTGGCCCGGCGGAAAAACGCCGTCCGGACCATTCTGAACCAGTTTCGCGCCCATAAGATAGATATTCTCCTGGGCACTCAGATGATTGCCAAAGGGCTGGACTTTCCCAACGTGACGCTGGTAGGCGTGCTGAACGCGGACCTGGGACTCCACATCCCGGATCCCCGTGCAGGGGAGCGCACTTTCCAGCTCCTGACGCAGGTAGCGGGCCGCGCCGGCCGCGGCGACCTTTCCGGAGAGGTCATCATCCAGACCTTTACGCCCCAGTCCCCCTCCCTGCAATACGCCCGGCACCATGACACGGACGGCTTTGCAGCCCAGGAACTGGAAATGCGGCGCGCTTTCGACCTCCCCCCCTTCACTCATATCGCCGTATTAACCATACGTTCCCAGCATGAAAGCATGGCGGAATTCGCCACGCAAACCCTCGCGGCCCGCCTACGCGGCATGCTCCCCCCTCCCGCCACGATGACCGACCCCATGCCCGCCCCCATTCCCCGCGCTCACGGACAGTTCAGATTCCAGATTACGGTCAAGGGGCCATCCGCCCGCATCCTCTCCCGCACTCTCCGGAAACTGGTGCAGGAAGCCGGGCTGGGGGAAGACCTGACGGCCGTAATTGACGTGGATGCCATGTCATTCATGTAAGCCGCCTTGCCAAAACCGGCCGGGAACATTAGAATTCCGGCACAACACAACTTACTATTATGCTGCTTCATTTCTACAAAATGACGGGTGCCGGCAACGACTTTGTCATGGTGGACAATCGTGACCTGAGTCTTTCCTCCGTGCTGGACAAAGAAACCATAGAAGCCCTGTGCGACCGCCGCTTCGGCATTGGAGCGGACGGTTTGATCGCCGTGGAACCTTCCCAGGGCAAGGGGGGAATCGTCCGGATGCGTTATTACAATGCGGACGGCGGAGAGGCGGAAATGTGCGGTAATGGCGCCCGCTGCTTCAGCAATTTTGCCGCAGCCCTGCTTCATCACGACAAAACAGCTCCCCTGCCTTTTGAAACAATGGCCGGCGTCGTCACCGCCACCTTTGAAAAAGACGGCAACGTCACCGTCAACCTGACCAACCCCCACTCCTTGCAGCTCTTCGTGCTGAATGCCGATCCTACTGTGGGAGCGGATGTCCATTTCCTGAACACGGGCGTTCCCCACGCCGTAGCGTTTCTGGATAAGCTGGACGGCCTGGACATTTCCAGGCTGGGGGCTTATCTGCGTTACCACGATGCCTTTTCACCCAAAGGCACCAACGCCAATTTTGCCAGAATCCTGTCTCCGGGGCATATTGCCATACGTACTTACGAACGCGGCGTAGAAGATGAAACGCTTGCCTGCGGAACGGGGATGACCGCCTGTGCGCTGCTGCATGCCGTATTGACGGACGCGCCCTCCCCCATTCAGGTGGACGTAGCGGGAGGAGACACGCTTAAAGTCGGGTTCCAACGCACAGGGGACCGTTTCACTGACGTGACGCTGACCGGACCGGCAGACCTTGTTTTCACCGGAAACATCCAGATTTAGACCTGAGCCGTCCCGGCCCGAAAAAACGGACTCTTCCCCATCAGCGGGACTGTCTGTTCAGCAGGAAACATTCCGCCCTCACATACCCGCCGTAATTATTGCAGAACGCCTTGTACACGGCAGGGCCCATATTCGTTTCGCAATAATACTTGACGGTGATACAGCCGTTTTCTCGCTCCATATTCAGAAAATGGCTGGACAGCAGTACCAGATTGCTCTGGTAATTCCACAGGGCCATGTCACGAGCCATTTCCTCATTAATCCTTTCACATATAAAACTCTCCGGAGGAGGAAACAGAATGGCGCTGACAATACTGATCATGCAGATTCCCGGAATAACCCCTACGGCAAGGCCCCTGTGACATTTTCTGATCAAGGGAAGGTGATTTCTGAATTTCCGAAAAATGGTGAAACGGAACAAATACCCTGCCAGCAGCGCCACCGGAAAGAAGACATTTACATATTCGAATGCCAGGCTCATTCCTCCAAGAACAAAAAACCCGATTCCCTTCCACACCTTCCGGTAAACCGGAATGCAGGCGCAAAGAAACACGTACAGAATATAGCCCAGCAGACAAAGGAAAGGCAGAAGCGTTCCCGTAAAAACATGCTCCATCATGCGGTCCCACGGATATTCCCTGCTGGGAGAGCAGGCCTCCTGAAAAAACATGCATACCATGATCATCAACACCAGACCGACAAGAAGGAAAGCCTTTGATTTTCTTGATTCATACAAAAGCCACAGCAAAACAGCCCCAAACGGCAATAAATAACAACCTATACTGTTGAATACAGTAGACAACATGGGAATATGAGGAAAGAAATTCATAGATCGGATACAGATGAACGGCCGGTTAACAGCTAAAATGCAGCAGCAACTGCGGAAACAGTAATTGGAAATAAAATAAATTCAAACATTCGTTTTCAAATAACTCATAAAAAATCATGCCCTTTTCACAAAAAACCGTTTATCCGGACTCTCCTGCTTGACAAAACAACTCTCTGAAAAGGATAATAATATCCTTGTGAAGCCCTCCCTTTTCATCCAGACCGTCCTCCTTCCGGTTCTCTTTTTCTTCCCCCAATGCAGCCGCAAACCGCTCCTTCCGGAATATACGCCGCTGTGTTCCGGAATGATGCCGGGGGAACACTCTTCCCACCCGGCCCTCCGAGCACGGGAAAACAGAATTTACCGGGTCGGCCCGAAAGGCGGCGTATATTACATCAATTCCCATAATAAAAAAGTTTACATCAAATCCAGAAGGGCGCAATAGAAGATCACACAGCTTCTCCTCAATTTTCCAAATAGGAAATAAATAATCGTCCTGTCATGTTCCTATTGTATTATTGAGAAAATATTCCGTTCAAAAAACTCATTAAACTCATTTTTTTCTTGTCAAAATGAAAGAAGGCGGGTAATGTCTGCCGCACCACAACACTAAATGGTGTCGGTAGTTCAATGGTAGAGCCCCAGATTGTGATTCTGGTTGTTGCGGGTTCGAGCCCCGTCCGACACCCCATCCCCTTTTCTTCATAAAAAGAGCACTTACGGTGCTCTTTTTTACTATCCCCAGCCCTTTCCGCATGCGTAATCCAGAATTCGTCAAAGCCGCTTTTTCCGCTATTGCTCCGCGCTATGTGGCTACCAATCATGTGCTGAGCATGGGCGTGGACCTGCTATGGCGCCGGCGTGTCGTTCAGCTTGTCTCCGAATGGAAGCCGGAAAACCTTCTGGATCTGGCGACCGGAACGGGAGACCTAGCTCTGGCCATCCTGAACGCGATGCCGGAAATCCGCCTCACCGGGTCCGACTTCTGCCAGCCCATGCTGGACATAGCGGCCAGGCGTGGGCTGGATCATCTGGTTTGCGCAGACGCCATGAATCTGCCTTTCCCCTCCGCCTCCTATGATGCGGTCACTGTCGCCTTTGGCCTGAGGAACATGGCCAGCTATCCGGACGCCCTGCGGGAAATGGGCCGTATGCTGCGCCCGGGGGGCCATCTGCTCATTCTGGATTTCTCCCTGCCTGAAAGCCTGTTGAAAAGCCCTTACCGGTTTTATCTGCACCGCGTCCTTCCCGTCATTGCAGGGTGGATGACAGGTCACCGGGAAGCATACGACTACCTGGCGGACAGCATTGAAGCCTTCCCCTGCGGGCAGGCCATGGAGGCTTTGCTGCGGGAATGCGGCTACAGCAACATCACGGCGGAACCTCTGAACGGGGGAATTGCCAGCATTTACACGGCCCAGCGATGAGTGCGGGGGACGCAAGAGAAGGCATCATACGCGGCAAGGCGGCACGCGCCCGCCTGGGCGGCAAACTTGCCGGACTGTCCCTGCCCCGGCAAATCGCCGTCATTGCTTTCTGGCCGTTCCTGGAACAGCTGCTGAGCTTTTTCGTCACCTCATCCGACCTTTTCATCGCCACTAAAATAGGGGTGGACGCCCAGGACACCATCAACATCTCTGACGGCATGGGGGCCGTCGTCTTCATCATGTGGTTCGGCTTCGTCATCCAGGGGTCTATCATGATGGGAGCCACAGCCATCGTTTCCCGCATGACGGGCGCCAGGGACTACCCCCAGGCCCAGCATGGCCTACACCAGGCCGCCATGCTGGGGCTCCTGGCCGGAGTCGTTTCCTGCGGCCTTCTCTTCACATGCAGCGATTTCCTGGTCACGCACGTACTGACCATGAATGAAACCGCCCGGGCCTACGCCCTGCAATACGTTTATATGGCCGCCTTTGCCGCCCCGTTCAGCGGCGTGGTCTTTGCCATCAATGCTGCACTGCGAGGCTCCGGAGACACGAGGCTTCCCTTTTGGATCATGATGAGCGTAGGCATACTCAATGTCATCTTCAGCGTCATCTTCGTCTTTGCGGACGCTCCTCTGGGCGGCTGGCGCATCGGAGGAATTGCGGCGGGGACGGTCTGCGGCTACGGCATCAGCATGTGCATCCTCCTGTTCATCATGCTGCGGCGCAGAAAAAAAATTTTCACGGGCAGGAACAATGAATCCCTGGAAGAACTCGTCCGGGAACGGGGAGAGCGCTATGCTCCGCCCCTGTACCTCAGCTTTTCCCATTTGCGGCCGGACATGGGCATGCAAAAGCGCATCCTGAAAATCGGGCTGCCGCAGGCCGTGGAAGTCTTCGGCATGTGGGGCATTCAGATGTTCTGCCTTTCCATCATCAGTGAACTGCCTATTCAAGGCGTGCTGGGCGTCCACAACATCGCCGTCCGCATTGAATCACTCAGCTTCCTGCCCGGCTTCGCCATCGGCATGGCCGCTTCCACGCTCGTAGGGCAATACCTGGGCGCCCGGAACGCGCTTATGGCCCGCATCACCATCTGGAAATGCATGCGGTACGCCGTCATCTTCATGACAGGCCTGGGAGTGCTCTTCAGCGCCTTTCCCGCCCTGTTTATGGAGATATTTTCCAATGGCAGCATGACCCTCATTGATACCGGAATCCCCGTGCTGCGTACCATGCTGGTGGTGGAACCCTTCTTCGCCGCCTGCATCGTGATGAAAATGTCCCTGCGCGGCGCGGGAGATACCCGGAGAGTCATGCTCATTTCCTACGGCATTATGGGCTTTTTCCGTGTCGTCTGCACCTGGGTATGGTTCAGGATGGCTCCGGAAACCATGACCCTGTGGGGCATCTGGCTGCTCTTCGCCTTTGAAATGGCCGTCCAATCCGCCATCCTCTATAAAATCGTCAAGGGGCGGAGCTGGACGAAGCTGCAAGTCTGAACCTTTCTCCGTCTTTCCCCGCTTCCCGCCCCGTTCGCCAATCCAAAACGTTTACTGCAGGATAAAAACTTTGCTTTCCTCCTCCAATTCTGCTAGCATCCTTTCACGTTGTTCTGCAACGGGCTCGTAGCTCAGCGGTTAGAGCAGGGGACTCATAATCCCTTGGTCGTAGGTTCGAACCCTACCGGGCCTACCAGATAATCCCCTGCAAGTTAAAAACTTGCAGGGGATTTCCTTTTCCGGCGTAGAAGAAAAAGGCATCTGTTGAAGACAGCCTCTGCTTCCCCACCCGCGTATGACGGTGCTTCAAAACGCCGGCCGGCAAATTCCCCGGTCGGCAAGTCCATGCCGAACACATCCCCATACAAATACAACAACCATCCGGAAATTCTGTGAGGAACTTACATCGAACAGGATGCGGATATGATAGGCTTGCCTTACCGTTCTGACGACTACGCCGAGGACGAGGATCAGCAACAGCAGCTCGCCGGAACGGATCATCGGCGCATATCAAGATACCTTCTCGGACTATCGTCCGGGAAACAGCAATAGACGACCTTGCAGGAACAGGGTATTCATCTTGCTCATTCCAACATAACTTCACCGTAACTGGAGAAGATGAATAGGCGATGCCCTGCTGACATGGTTTTGTCAAGAGCGGCGGAATACATAGCTTACCCGAAAAAGGAATGCTGATGCCCCCGGCCACGTTCCTGCAAAACCGGCTACATTTCCCGGTGGGAACGTATTTCCTGAATGGAAATGGACAGGGAGGCGCGGCCGCGGTACACGTTGCGGTCAATCGTAAAAGCGATATCCCAAGGGGGATTGGGAAGTTCCCGTTGCGCTCCGTTGAAGAAAATAGCGTCGCGCTCCACGATGCCCTGACGCATGAAAAGCTTCAGATGATTGGTTCCCACGCGCTTGGGCGGTTCCGTGGGAAAAACGTCGGAACTCATGAAAAGAGGCTGGGGATTGGAGTTGCCGAAGGGTTCCAGCTTTTCATAGCTGTCCAGCAAATCCAGAGTCAGCGCCTGGAAGGACACTTCCATGTCAATGTTGAGTACGGGGCAGCGCTGTTCCTCCGTCGTGGTTTCGGACACATAACGGTTGAAAGCCCGGCGGAAGTCGTCCATGCGGGATTCTTCAATCACCAGACCCGCCGCCATGTCATGGCCGCCGCCAGAAACCAGCGTATCCGCGCAGTGGTGGATGGCCTGCACCAGGGACACGCCGGGAATGGAACGGCCGGAGCCCTTCCCCACGCCGCTTTCATCAAAGGCGATGACGAAAGTCGGCTTGTGGTACCGCCTCATCAGCTGGGAGGCCACAATGCCCACCACGCCGGGATGCCACGCGCGGGAACCCAGCACAATAACGTTGTCCCGCTCCGGGTCAAAGGAGTTGTGAAGCATTTCCACCGCATCCGTCCGGATGGCCTCCTCTTCCTCCTGCCGCTTGCGGTTGTGGGAATCCAGCATTTGGGCAAGCTGCACGGCCCTCCTGGCATCCATGGTCAGCAGGAGTTCCAACGCATCCATGGGGGAATCCATGCGCCCGGCGGCATTGATGCGCGGGCCTATCCTGAACCCCACGTGGGCGGCATTCAGAAAGCCCGCGTGGTTGACGGAGTCGGAAGGACGGATGCCCGCTATTTCCGTCAGGGTTTTGAGACCTGTATGGCGGCTGTGAGCCAGCCTTCCCAGACCGTGGCGAACCAGAATCCTGTTTTCCTCCACCAGGGGAACGATGTCCGCCACGGTTGCCACGGCCACCAGATCCAGATAAAGTTTCAGGTCAAAGGTTTTCAGCTTCCGCTCCTTCAGGAGGGCATGCGCCAGTTTGAATACTACGCCCGCGCTGCACAGATAAGTATACGGGCTGTTTTCCTCAATTTTGGCATTGACCACCGCCGCTGCGTCCGGCCTTCCCAAAGGACCCGCCTCATGGTGGTCCAGAATGATGACGTCTATCCCCAGGCCGTTGAGCATGTCCACCTCTTTCACGGAGGAAGTGCCGCAGTCCACCGTAATGAGCAGGCTGGGAGGGTCCGCACATTCGCAAAGGCAACGCTTGATGCCGGCCTCGCTGAGGCCGTAGCCTTCCCGGGAACGGACGGGAATAAAATACTGGGGATCCAGGTCATAAGCCATCAAAATGGCCCGAAGAAGCGCCACGGAGGTGACTCCGTCCACATCATAGTCCCCATAAATGCACACGGTTTCCCCTTCATCCACAGCACGGAAAATACGGTCCACGGCAGCCCTCATTTCCCCCATCAGGAAAGGGTCGCTCAGGTGGGAGAGCCTGGGCTCCAGAAAGAGTTCCGTTTCCATTCCCCCGGTGAATCCGCGCTGCAGCAGGAGCTGCTTGACCAGCAGAGGCAGTTCCGCAGGAAACGCTTTCAAGACCGGATCATCCTCCTTCACGGAAGGGCGTAGAGTCCAATGAAAGCCCGGTGTCATGGAAGTATTTTAGCCCCGCATCCAACAGGGTCAAGGTTGTTTCCACAGCAGACGGCCAAAGAGGGGAAAAGAGGCTGCCGCTTCCGTTTCCGGGAACGGTCTGCACGCCGCGCATCCGTCCCTTTCAAAAAAACTCCGCCCGGTGTGTTCCGGACGGAGTAAGATGCCAGCGGCGTCTGAGACGGTTATTTCCGGGAGGAAAAAATTACTTCATTAATGATCGCCTCCGGTTGGGGAGCCTTATAGGTCAGGCGCACGGCAGAAGTTCCGGCAGGGATGGCAAATTCAGAGACACCGGGCCCGGCGTTCCGTTTGCCGACCGGTGCCCAGGCGCCTTCTCCACGGCGGGCATGGATGGCGAAAGCGGCGGATCCCACCACGATTACTTTGGTAGCCTTGGGATTGTCCAGGTTGGGAACGACTACGTCCAGCGGCTTGTCGGCACGGTAAACCGTTTTCAGGTTTCTGTCGCTCAGGGAAACCAGGCTGGTGCCGGGGTCAGCGGGGGGAACGTCAAATTTGAACATGTTCAGAACAATATCCTGCTCACTGCCGCTCTTATTAACCAGCTTCATCCCCTTGATTCCCTTGGGAAGCTGGTTGCCCCTGGCAATGAAATTTTTGCCCTGTTTGTCCAGCTTCTGGACTACGGGCTTGGAAGAACCTTCCACATCCAGCACCACTTCCGCCCAGGAGTTGACGTCATCCCGTTCCAGGTTGACTTCCAGCCAGGTAGCGTCCGTGGGGCCATCCAGCTGCAGGGAAATAAATTCCCCGGGTTTCATCTTATGCGTTTCCATCACGCGGTTGATCCGCACGATTTTGTCGGATTTCTGCACGGAAACTCCCTCCAGCCCCGCCACATTGGAGGAAGCCATAGCGGAAGGAGGCGTGTTGACGGCTATTTCCCGTACGGCAGTCCAGACCGACCGCCCGTTGCCTGTTTTTTTCGGTTCAATGACGCGATAGCGCACGGCACGGAGCAAAACCGGCTTGGGAGCCTTCCAGGCCACCTGCATGCCGGAAGTTTCCGGCCCCAGCGGTTTCCATGTTTCGAGGTCGCGGGTACCTTCCAGCTGACCTTTCTCTACATAGTCGCCGTCCTTGTCATTGCGGCCCATCAGCACTTCCACGCTCCGCACGGGAATGGGCATTCCGTAATCCACGCCATACCAGTCGCCCGGCTGGCCGTAGGCGCCGGAGTGCCAGAAAGAGCCGCGATCCCCGTCACAGAAGAGTTCCGCCTTATCCATGCTGCCCCCCTTGACCAGGGGCTTGGGAGAAAGGGCCGGAGCGCCGGCAATGGCCGGAAAAACTTTTTTGGAGACAATATCCGCCAGTTCATTGACGGCGGGGGCCATCACACGGGAACCGGTCTTTACCGCAGAACGGTACAACTGCCCTTCCTGGTTATGGCGGCGGGAAATTCCATCCATGGCCGCCAGAGCCTGCGTAGCCTGCACCAGCCGGGTCACGGCTTCTCTGGCGTTGTTTTCCTCCAGCGCCGCTACAGCGTGCTGACCGGCATGCCCCAGCTGCTCAAAGGCATCCACCCACGCGCCTATTTCCTTCATCAGCCGCGGATTGTTCGCCCTGGCACGGATGACGGGCGCAGCGGCGGCCATACGGGCAAATTCCTTTTTGAGCAGGGCCGTATCCTTCTTATCAATCTTGCCTTCCCGGGCGGCTTCCAGCACGCGCTTGACTACGGGCTCTATTTCCACGGATTCCTCACGCCGGTAACCGTGACCGTTAGGACCCTGGTCGGAGTTGTGGTTCACAAAAATCTGCATGGCTTCCGCCGCTTTCGGGAACAGACGCCGGACTCCCTCCTTCCAGGACTCATCAGACTTGAACCCGTTGATATTCCAGGAGTAGTCCGCAAGGCCGAAGAGGGAGACCTTGGAGGCCTCCGGCTTATCCATGGGGTTGGAGACGAAACCGCTCATGGATTCCTTCGCTCCCGCTTCCGTGGCAAGGCCATATACGCGGCCCATGCAGAGGTTGGAACGGCAGTAGTCCGTGACGGGGAAGTTCCACCAGACGTAGGAAGGGCGCTTGATTCTCCTGTTCACCCATTGCTGGCCTTCCAGCGTAATGTCGTGGCAAACGGAGTTCCCCGTCCACATGACGTGGATGGAGGGGTCCAGACGGTCTCCCAGAATGTCCAGATAGGTTCCCGGCTTGGGATCTGCCCAACCGCGGTTGTACTCTGTGGGGCACATGACCAGGGGGGTGACGTCCTTCTTCACCTTGACAAATTCGTCATTGATCTTGTTCAGCAGAAGGGCCTGCATGTCCCCGCGCTTGCCTTCGCCGAAGATATCGTCAAAAAACACGGCAAAGGAACGGACGCCTAGCTTGTACATCATCTCAAACTTTTTGATGACGTTGTTCATGTCTTCTTCCGTCCACTTGATATCTTTGCCGGGATGGATGGCCCACACAAAATCCACGTGGTTTTCCTTAGCCACCTTTACCAGTTCCCTGATCTGGGCGGCCTGGTCCGCGGGATAGGGATCCCGCCAATGGGGGGAGGAGTGGTAGGGATCGTCCTTAGGCCCGTAGATGTATGTGTTCATTTTGTTCTGGCCGTAAAAACGCAACTGGCTCAGACGGGCTTCATGACTCCAGGGAGTGCCGTAAAAACCTTCCACCGTTCCGCGGAATTCAATGTCCGGCCAGTCTATGATTTCCCCAACGGGTAAAATCACGCCTTCCCCGCCGGCCTTCGTTCCCAGCTGCCGCAGCGTCTGCATGGCGTAAAACGCCCCCCGTTCGTCATGGGCTCCTATGCCTACCTTTCCCTGCGGAGAAATCACCAGTTTGTAAGCTCCGGATTTTTTCGGAACCCCGTCCAACAGCTTGCTGCCGCTCGCCTTGGCGGAACGTATTGTCACGGAAGGCTTCCCGGAGAAAGCAACCGTCTGGGAGGTGAACCGGGACTGCTGGGGGGACGGATATACGGCGGGGGCCGCCGCCAGGGCGGAACCGGCCAGAAAGGCCGCGACGCTCAAGCCACATTGGAGAAGTTGAAAACCATTCATGATGATGCGCGATAATGGAACCAGAAAACACTTTCCACCTCAAGAAAAAACCGTCCTCCGCCATCAGACTGTCACCCCCAGGGAAGAACACGGGAAAAGATTCAAGAAGAAATTTTCCTGACTTCCCTCTCCTGAAGGATATCCCGCTTCGCATGAAATAATCGGGAACTGTCATCAATCCATCACCAGGCTCACCCGGAGTCCACACGGCGCAGCCCACCCTGCTGAAAGCAGCATGTTATGACTCTTCCTGCCAGGGGCAATCGTCCCGCGCGGCCCCCCGTCTGGACAGGCCTTCAGGGGCGTCGCATTTTCCTTTCCCTGCCAAGAGCTCACCATAATGCTGAAAAACCAAAAGAAAAGCCGTACGGCCCCGGAAAGTTAGCGTCATCTCACTTTAGAAGACAAAGTTGACCATTGCATCGCTTGGAAGGAAAGTTCATCATCCGGAACATGCTCCGGCGCATTTTGATTCCTTTTCTGTGCCTTCTGGGTCTGTTCTGCTCTCTTCAGGCCCAGGATGCCCCAGTATTGAAAATCGCGGCTCTGCATCCCGTTCTGGGAGACATGGCCCGCGCCATTGGCGGCAGCCGCGTACAGGTGGCGGACCTGCTGCGCCCCAACGGCAACCTGCACAGCTTTGAACCCGCGCCGCAGGACATTGCCGCCGCAGGACAGGCACGCCTGGTGCTGGCCTCCGGTAAAAATCTGGAGCCGTACCTTCCCAAATTAAAGGACGCCCTGGGAGACAACGCGCAAATTCTGGATCTTGGGGCCTCCGTTCCGGATGTTCCCGTGGCGGAAGATACCGCAGACCATGGCCACGAACACGACGGAGACTGCTGCGCCCACGGCCCCAACGACCCTCACTGGTGGCACACCCCGGCCAATATGAAACGCGCCGCCCGCACCCTGGCCGCAATGCTCACGCGGCTGGACCCGGCCCATGAACAGGACTATAAAGCCGGCCTGGCCCGGTGGAACAGAAAGATGGACCAGCTTTCCTCCTGGGCCAGAAAGGAGCTTGCGGATATTCCGGAAAAGGACCGCGTCCTGGTTACGGGGCATGCGGCCATGAACCATTTCTGTCGGGAATTCGGCTTCCGCAGCATCAGCATCCAGGGAATAAGCCGTGAAGACGAAGGCAACTCCGCCCAGCTGGCCTCCACGCTGAACAAGCTGAGGTCCGCCGGGGTCAAGGCCCTGTTCCCGGAATACTCCTCCAACCCCAAGAGCCTTACGGAAATCGCCAAATCCCTGAACATCCCCGTTGCCAGGCCAATCAATACCGACGGGCTGGCCCCTGAAGGCCACACGTTCGAATCCATGTTCAGACAAAACACAGGCATCATCAAGGAAGCCCTTTCTCCGTCTCCCAGACCATGACCAGCACTCCCCTGCGGCAGTTTTTTCCCACTCTGGGAGTCGTCATCCTGCTGGGATTCTTCCTTTACAACATGACGGCGCCTTCCCCGGGAACACAGGGAACGGCGCATGCCGCCCCTGCGGCGCCAACCACGGATGTTCCCACGGTCATCACGGTCAGATGCGCCCACCGTCCGGAAGCCCTTTCCATATCCTGCGGCGGCCGCCTTCTCTGGCAGCCAGAAACGCCCGGGCTGCATGAAGAAACGGAATGCGGCCTGCCGTTGAAAGACGGCTCCGTGATCCTCACCGTTTCCGCCCGCTGGCCGGAAAACACGCCGGACACCCCCGTCACGCTGGAACTGGAACCGGAGGGGAAACCTACCGTCTCCGCCACCCGCTGGTCCTTCGGCCCTTCCCTGAACGACAGCTACTCCTTCTCATGGAAATGAACAGCCCAGCCCCACCCTGCACCCGGGATCACATCTGCTGGGGCGCGCACGCCAGCCACCCGGACCGCCATCGCCTGGAAGTGGACAGCCTCAGCGTTTATTATGGTAGTCTTCTTGCGCTCAACGGCATCAGCTTTTCCATCACCTGCGGACACACGCTGGCTCTGATGGGTCCCAACGGCGCAGGAAAATCCACGCTGATCAAGGCTCTGGCCGGGCTGCTCCGCCCCGATTCCGGAAAAATCCTGTGGAACGGACGCCCCCTGCACGACACGCCGGGAGAAATAGCCTACCTGCCCCAGCGTTCGGATGTTGACTGGTCCTTCCCCATCACCGTCCGCGCTCTGGTGGAAATGGGCCGCTATCCGTCCCTGGGCCTGTGGAAAAAATTCGGGAAACATGACCGGGATATTGTGGAAAAGTCCCTTCACGCTCTCGGTATGGAATCCCTGGCGGACCGCCAGATTTCAGAACTCTCCGGAGGACAGCAGCAGCGGGCCTTTCTGGCGCGGGCCCTGGCGCAGGAGGCCCATGTCCTCCTGCTGGACGAACCCTTCACGGGCCTGGACGCTCCCGCCAGCCAGTCCCTGGGAAGGCTGCTGGATTCCCTGGCGGCGGAAGGGCGTCTGGTCATCGCCTCCCATCACGACTTGAATACGGCGGCGGATATCTTCGACACCATCCTGCTGATGAACCGGGAGCTGGCCGCTTTCGGCCCCCCGCAGGAAGCGCTTACTCCCGCACGCATTCGGGAGACATACGGGATGGAACCTCAACCGGAAAGCCAAGCTTCATGATGGACGATTTCCTCCAATTCCTCCGCGAACCCATCGCGCAGCGGTCCCTGCTGGCCTGCGTCATGATCGGCTTCGCCAACGGCTTCGTCAGCGGGCTGGTAATCCTGAAAAAATCCGCCCTCCAAATCGGCACGCTTTCCTGCGCCCTGCTGCCGGGCATTGCGGTGGCGGTGCTCCTCTTTGGCCTCACCCGCTGGAGCTTGCTGACGGGGGCTGTGGTGGCCGCCCTGCTGGTGGGTCTGGGTTCCCTCTTCGTTTCCCGCACATCCCGGCTGAACCAGGACACCGCCCTCTCCATCCTGCATACCACGGCCTTCGCTGCGGGCTTCATCGTTCTGGTCAGGCTGGGCCTGCAGCAGAAAATTGATGACTGGCTGTTTGGCTCCATCATGAGCCTGTCCGACTCCGACCTGTGGATCGCCTTCGCCATCAGCTCCGTCAGTGTCCTGCTCCTGCTGCTCTTCCGCCGCCCCATCCTGATTTGCCTCTTCGACCCGGACATCGCCACTACGCTGGGAATCCCCTCCCGCCTCATCAGCTACGGCATTTTCACCCTGATCATTCTGGTGCTCGTTTCCTCCCTGCAGGCCGTGGGGGCGTTCCTGACGCTGGGGCTGCTTGTCGGTCCCGCCGCCACAGTGTACCTGCTTACCAACAAGCCTTCCCATCTCTTCTGGGGGGGAGGAATCATCGGAGGGCTGGGCTCTCTGCTGGCTTTTTACCTGTCCTTCCCCCTGGGCTGGCATCTGGGTGCCACCATCATTCTGGTTCTGGGCGTCATTTTTTGCACAGCCTATTTGTATTCATCACGGTGCGGACGTTTGAAACAACGCGGAAAGAATTCTTCCCAAGTACAATAACAAAGCCCATTTTCATGACAATCCATGACACGCAGACTACTAGTCCGCCACAGGGAGCGCCATTATAATGCGGGTTGTGAAAAAATGTGAGATATGCTCTGCACCGGCAACGGTGTTCCTGACACAGATCATCAACGGGAAGTCCACCAAATTCTGCCTTTGCGCCAAATGCGCCCAGGAGCGGGGTCTGCTGGATCCGGACGCCTTCGATCTGGCGGAAAAACTGTTCCCGAACCTTCAGGGCCAATTCGGCAAGGAAAGCGCGGCGGGCTCCGCCGCCCCTATTCCGGCCCTGCAATCCCTGCCCCTCACAAGCTGTCCGATCTGCTCCTTCACCCTTCAGGATTACAAAAACGTAGGACGCCTGGGCTGCAGTGAATGCTACAACGTCTTTGAAGAAGAAATCCTCCCTCTTCTTACTCAGATCCAGCCTGATTCCCACCATCACGGGAAAACGCCGGAACGGGCCGAAAAACGCGAAACGGAAACCCATACCATCAGCGATCTGGAACAACAGCTTTCCCTGGCAGTGGCAAGAGAGGATTATGAACGCGCCGCCAAACTCCGCGATCAAATCAAACAATTGCGCACGCCGACCAATTAACATACATGCTCTTTGACGACTTACTCAACAACCCCGCCAAATGGATGGTGGAATCAAGGGATGAGCACGACATCGTCCTCACCTCCCGCATCCGCCTGGCGCGCAACCTGACCGCCACCCCCTTTCCCGGCTGGGCCACACGCCAGCAGAGGGAGGAAACGCTGAAGCTCACTTCCGGAGAAGCGCGCCAAATCCCCGTCATGAAGGGAGGCTATTATGCGGAGCTCTCCGGACTTACCCAGCAGCAGAAACAGTTGCTGGTGGAACGCCACCTCATTTCCCGGGAACTGGCGGCGCGTTCGGAAGGCTGCGCCGTCCTCATCTCCCGCAGCCAGAATGCCAGCATCCTCTTTAATGAGGAGGACCATCTGCGCCTGCAGTATATCCTGCCCGGCATCCAGCTTAAAAAAGCATGGGGGGCCATCTCCAAAATAGACTCCGAACTGGAGGCCAGGCTCCCGTACGCCTACAATACGCGGCTGGGCTACATTACCGCCTGTCCCACCAACCTGGGCACGGGCATGAGGGCCTCCGTGATGATGCATCTGCCGGGCCTCGTCATCTCCGAACAGATGCAGCAGGTCATTCAGGCGGCCGCGCAGCTCAACATTACCGTCCGCGGCCTTTACGGGGAAGGGACGGAAGCCACCGGCAACCTTTTCCAGATATCCAACCAGTCCACGCTGGGGGACAGTGAAGACCAGATTGTGGAACGCATGACCCGCTTCACCTCCGACCTGGCCCACCAGGAATGGAACGCGCGCAGGCGGCTGCTCCAGTCATCTTCCCTGCAGGTGAAGGACCGCGTTTCCCGCGCCTACGGCCTTCTGACCAACGCCACTTTGCTTTCCACGCAGGAGGCGCTGGCCCTGCTCTCCTTCCTTCGGATGGGAGCGTCTCTGGACATCTTTTCCCACCAGGCATTAAAAAATGTCAATAAAACCATCATGAACATCCAGCCGGCCCATCTGGCCCGCCTGTCCACCACGGACCAAACCACTCCGGAACACAGGGACCAGATCCGCGCTGATATTATCCGGAAGGAACTTTCCGGCAACTAATGCAACCATACCAATTTTTTGACCATCCATGAATAATTTTACGCCTAGGGCGCAACAAGTGCTGGCGCATGCGCGCCGGGAAGCGGACCGCTTCAATCATCATTACATAGGAACTGAACACCTTCTGCTCGGCCTGCTCAAGCTGGGCAAGGGCGTGGCCGTCACCATCCTGGAAAATCTGGGCGTGGAGCTTACCGCCGTGCGCAAACAGGTGGAGGAACAAATAGGCCGGGGCACGGAACCCCAGGCGGAGGGCAACATCCCGTACACCCCCAGGGTGCGCAAAGTCCTGGCAATGGCAAACAGGGAAGCCCAGGAACTCAATCACACGTATGTGGGCACGGAACACCTTCTCCTGGGTCTCATCCGTGACGGCGACGGCGTGGCCGGACAGATTCTGCGCCACTTCGGCGTGGATTTGGAACAGGCGCGGCGCGAACTGCTGGACGTGCTGACCCCCAAATACCAGATGGACGCGGATGAAGACAACATCATCCCGGACGACGATGACGACGATGAGGAAAATGAATCCCCCGCTATCCCGACGGACGAACCTTCCTCCCCTTCCTACTCCAGACAGCAGAAATCCAAGACCCCCGCTCTTCAGGCCTTTGGCCGGGACATGACCCAGCTGGCCCGGGACGGCAAGCTGGACCCCGTGATCGGCCGTGCCTCGGAAATTGAGCGCGTCATCCAGATCCTGTGCCGCAGGAATAAGAACAATCCCGTTCTGCTCGGTGAAGCCGGGGTGGGCAAGACCGCCATCGTGGAAGGGCTGGCCCAGGAAATAGCCCAGGGCCATGTTCCGGAGCTCCTGCGCAGCAAGAGAGTCATCTCCCTGGATCTGGCGCTGATGGTGGCCGGCACCAAATACCGCGGCCAGTTTGAAGAACGGCTCAAGGCCGTGATGGATGAAATACGCCGGGAAGGCAATGTCATCCTTTTCATTGACGAACTGCACACCATCGTGGGCGCCGGCTCCGCGGAAGGCTCCATGGACGCCTCCAACATCATCAAGCCCGCCCTCTCCCGAGGGGAGCTCCAGGCCATAGGCGCCACTACGCTCAACGAATACAGGAAACACATTGAGAAGGACGCCGCCCTGGAACGCCGCTTCCAGCAGGTGCAGGTAGGGGAACCCTCCGTGGACGACACCATCCGGATTCTTGCCGGCATCCAGCCCAAGTATGAGGAACATCACAAGGTGCACTATACGAAGGAAGCCATTGAAGCCGCAGCCAAGCTCTCCCACCGCTATCTGACGGGCCGTTTCCTGCCGGACAAAGCCATCGACATCCTGGATGAAGCGGGAGCGCGCAAGCGCGTCTCCCAGATGACCCGCCCGGACCACATCAGCGACATGGAAACCCGCATTGCGGAAATCAAGGAACGCAAGGACAAGGCTGTGGAAACCCAGCTTTTTGAGGATGCAGCCCGCCTCCGCGACGAGGAAAAACAAGCCAAGGCGGAACTTCAGAACATGCTGGAAACCTGGCGCAATTCCTATGAGAGCAACTACGTTCCGGTGACGGATGAAGACGTGATGAGCGTGCTCTCCAAATGGACGGGCATCCCGCTGGCCCGGATGGAGGAAAAGGAAACCACCAAGCTTTTGCGGATGGAGGAAGAGTTGAAAAGCAAAGTCATCGGCCAGGACGAGGCGGCCTCCGCCATCGCCCGCGCCCTGCGGCGCAGCCGCGCGGACATCAAGGATCCGCGCCGTCCGATCGGCTCATTCCTCTTCCTGGGCCCCACCGGCGTGGGCAAAACCTATCTGGCCCGCAATCTGGCGGAAATCATGTTCGGCACCGCGGACGCTCTGATTCAGGTGGACATGAGCGAATATATGGAAAAACATACCACGTCCCGTCTCATCGGTTCTCCTCCCGGCTACGTAGGCCATGACGAAGGCGGCCAGCTCACGGAAGCCGTCCGGCGCAGGCCCTACTCCGTCATCCTTTTTGATGAAGTGGAAAAGGCCCATCCGGATGTCATGAACCTGCTTCTCCAGATTCTGGAAGAAGGCAGCGTGACGGACTCCCTGGGACGCAAGATCAACTTCCGCAACACCATCATCATCCTGACCTCCAACGTAGGGGCTGCGTCCGCCAAGCGGCAGAGCACCATGGGCTTCGGCGCCATGGCCGCCGACAACGCGGACTACGCCGCCATGAAGGAAAAAATTCTGGAAGAAGCGCGCAAGCAATTCCGTCCGGAATTCCTGAACCGCTTTGATGACATTTCCGTCTTCCGCATGCTGGAACGGGATGACCTGGAACGCATCGTGCATCTGGAAGCGGACAAGCTCATCTCCCGTCTCAAGGCCAAGAACATTACGCTGGCCCTGAGCCCGGAAGCCCTGAGCCTGATCATCAAGAACGGCTACGATCCGCAGTACGGCGCACGCCCGATGCGCCGCGCCATCGAACGCCTGCTGGAAGACCCGCTGGCGGAATCCCTGCTGAGGGGAGACGTGAAACCCGGAGATAAAATTGAAGCCGTGGAAACGGACGGGACGGAGACACTCACCTTCCTGCACATCAAGGATAAAACCCCGGCAAAGCCCAAAACGCCGCGCAAGAGGGCTCCACGGAAACCCAAGGCGGAATAAAAGCTTTCCGGCTTTTCAACCAGGGCCCCTGCATGTTGGCATGCAGGGGCTTTTTTATTTGGACGAATTCCGCGGAACTGCCATCTTCAGCCTCTGAAAGGACAATTCCCATCCCCGCGTATTTACAGGCATGGTTTCCTCCTTTCCCCAAATCCTGCTTCTTCTGATACTTGCAAGCCTGCATGTATTTGCAGGAGAGATACAGAAAAACAGGGAACGGGAAGCAGCCCGCGCAGTCATCATGCGGACCGTGCCGTCCCTGGTCAAAGCCCCGGAAAAACTGCATTTGGAAATTATTGAAAAAGAAGACGGGTACGGTGTTTTCGAAACGAAATCCTCCGGAGGAATACTGACGATCCGGGGAAGCAGCGGCACAGCCCTCTGCCGGGGATTCTATGATTTTCTGAAAACGAACCGTCTGGGAATGGTATCCTGGGAAAACAAGGACATTCGCTGGCCGGAGCGGCTGCCGGATACCGCACGGCGCCGCATCGTTTCCCCTTTCCGAAACCACTATTACTTCAATGTGGTCACCTATGGATACACGATGCCCTACTGGACCTGGGAACGCTGGGAAAAAGAAATAGACTGGATGGCTCTGCACGGCATAGATATGCCTCTGGCCCTGGCTGCCACGGAGGGGATCGCCGTCCGGGTCTGGAAACAGCTGGGACTGAAGGAAAAAGAAATAGAAGAATTTTATACGGGGCCGGCACACCTTCCCTGGCAGCGGATGGGAAACATCGTCAATCATGACGGCTCCCTGCCAGCCAGCTGGCACAAGGAACAAATCACCTTGCAGCACCGCATTCTCGACAGGATGAAATCCCTGGGAATGTCCCCCATCTGTCCCGCTTTTTCCGGTTTCGTCCCCCGGGGAATCCTCCGCCTTTATCCGGAAGCGAAGCTTCAGCGGCTGGGCTGGGGAGGCTGGCCTCAAAAAAACCACGCCCATTTTCTTTCTCCGGAAGACCCCCTTTTCCTTAAAATAGGACGCCTGTACATGCAGGAATGGCAGAAGGAATTCGGGAAAAACACCTATTTTCTTGCGGACTCCTTCAATGAAATGGAACTTCCCGAAAACAAAGGAGGCGCTGAAGCCCGTGATAAAATGCTCAGTATTCTTGGGGAACAAATCTACCTCTCCATTTCCTCCAGCAACCCGGAAGCCGTATGGGTCATGCAGGGCTGGATGTTCGGTTACCAGCGCAACATTTGGAATATAAATACTTTGAAGGCTTTGCTCAGCAAGGTTCCGGACGATAAAATGCTCCTTCTGGACCTGGCGGCGGATTATAATAAAACCTTCTGGCGCAACGGCATGAATTGGGACGTCTTCAACGGTTTTTTCAATAAACCGTGGGTTTACAGCGTGGTTCCCAACATGGGCGGCAAATGCGCCATGACCGGGGTAATGGATTTTTACGCCAACGGCCATCTGGAAGCCCTGAACTCTTCATCCAGGGGGCGTCTCTCAGGAATGGGAATGGCTCCGGAAGGGATAGAAAATAATGACGTTATCTACGAACTGGTTACGGATGCCGCATGGAGGAACCGCCATGAGGATGTGGAACAATATCTGGAAAATTATTGCCGCGCCCGATACGGGAATTATCCGGACAGCATGAGGGAAGCCTGGAGTCTGTTCCGCCGCACGGCCTATTCCAGCTTAAAGGACCATCCCCGTTTCAACTGGCAAATGAAACCCGGCACCCGCGGCTGTTCCGTGAACACAAGCAAAGATTTTCTGAAAGGCCTCTCCTTATTCGTCAACACTCGCGGCCTGGAACAATCCCCGCTGTTCCGCCAGGACGCCGTTGAGATGACTGCCCATTACCTTGGCATACGCATGAATGAAGCCATCCAGGCCGC
>ENA-UPWK01000592-UPWK01000592.1-human-gut-metagenome-genome-assembly--contig:-NODE-592-length-36121-cov-9.298635_pt1 | contig 36121 bp, 31 predicted proteins | sample MGYA00250048_ERZ773373 | MGnify/ENA primary metagenome ERZ773373 (study PRJEB29103, sample SAMN06112059) | human gut metagenome | biome: human gut; feature: ankylosing spondylitis patient; material... | reverse complement strand
GTTTCGAATGAGGGCTGGTGTTTTGGTACGTGGCACGCCACTGCAATGTATTTATCCATCAGTACTCATTCAAAAGTACCTGGAAAAAATGCCTGCTATGCCAAGCGGGCAAATTGCTTACATGTGGAATTAAGTAATTAACGATAAAGCCAGAGTATTATCATTTATTATACCCCTTAATTTAATCAGGTTAATTACTCAAATCACTGAACTATTCTCTGTTCGCTCACTGATGATGAGTGAGTACCACAACCAATGTATGTAGAACAATGCCGTAGAGTAAGGATGAAATGTCTCTGCCACGCCTTAAACATCTACTACTGACCAGAACACCCGCCGCAGGCAGATGAGTTTTGTGAGCGTTACAGGAGCGTGGCTATGCTCATTAACCAACGCTATTGAGATATAAATTTCTAACACTCGAAAAACGAATTTCACTAATAAATTATAACGGGTGGTTTTTATCATACAGCGAAATAACTTTTTGTTTATTAAATTTAACATTCTTGTGCTAATTTAATTAAAAGTACCATGTATAGCATATGAAGCTGTTAATGCCAGCAATTGTCTCAAATGAGCGATTTTTTATAGTGACAAACAATAATAAAATTAAAAATAGCCATGTAGACATTAATTGAGGAATAGACAATGTTAGTTAGTAAAAGCAACGGATTTAACGCTAGCGCAGTTTTGGGTAGTGGAAGTTATAATGAAAATAAATCTTCTAAACACATGGAGCTACTAGCTCATAGTATTTTAAAATTAATTTGTAAGGAAGCAGCATCAGAGACGTATCGCGGTGCTCTTGAAACTTTACAAAAAATGATGTCTGAATGTATATATCAAGAAGGCAACGCCTTTGTCATTATGGGAGCTGGAGAACAATTAAAACGTATTAAATATGAAGTTGGTGAAAATAACTTAAAGGTATTCAACGTACACTTTAATAATAATCACGAGTTAGTTAGTTCTGGTGAGCCTGACGTAATATGTTTAAGCAAGCAGGTCTGGGAAAATCTTCTCATTAAACTAAAGCTGGAAAACAATGAAAATGTGTTTTCTGAAACTAAAAAATTATCGAATAAAAATAATGCCGATCAGTTTTTTGAATGCGCTAAAAGAAATGAACAGAACCTTTTCGATAATATAAGAAAAAGTGATTTTCATGTTGGTTTACTTAAGCCAAGTAGTACGCGTAGTGTTATTTTAGAAACGCCGCCAAATGTCTGTATGGAATCACGTAATTCATATGAAAACAAAATAGATGAGATTTCATCTTTGTCAGAGTCAAAGGAACACCCCATAGATATTCAAGAAAAAAAAGATGCGTTTGTGAATGAGTTCAAGGGGATATTATTTGATAAAAATGGAAGGTCTTCAGAGTTTCTACTTAATTTTTATGAATGTTGCTATGAGTTTTTACCAAGAGCGCAGCCTCAGGATAAAATCGAAAGCTATAATTCAGCACTGCAAGCTTTCTCCATCTTTTGTTCATCTACGTTGATACATAATAATATAGGCTTTGATTTCAAATTATTTCCAGAAGTCAAACTGTGTGGGGAAAATCTTGAAACGGTATTCAAATATAAAAATGGCGATGATGTCCGGGAGATAGCCAAAATTAACATTACTCTCCAAAAAGAAGAGGATGGTTTATATAATTTAGGTGGATTGGATTTTAAGGGATGCTTCTTTTCTGGACAGAACTTCAGTAACTATGATATTCAATATGTGAACTGGGGAACGTCATTGTTTGATCTTGATACTCCGTGTATTTTTAATGCGCCTGCTTACAACAAGAGTAATGAAAAATCATTAAAACCTGTGAGCGAAAACGGTTTAAGTGGAGTCTTGACTGATCGTAATAATAAAATAAAACTCATCACGGGCGTGGCACCATTCGATGATATTTTATTTATGGATGATGACTTTGATGATAGTTCCTCTGAGGATGATCCCGTTGAGAATAGTCCTGTTGTGACTAGTCCCGTTGTATCAAGTTCTAAAAGCAGTTTTCAATGATTAATAAATGGCTATTTTTACAAAGAGATAATAACGTAGATTGAAACAATATGTATTATTGATTGATTAAACGGGATTATTTTTTACACTACAACCATTTTGCTGCCACTACCAAAGAAAAAGGGGCTACGCTTTCACGTAACCCCTTGATTTATTTGTTGAGCTGGCGGTGTCTGAATTGGTGCTGTAATTGGTTGAAATATTTATTCTAATGTCTGGTTCAACTTTCCTTAGCTGCCTGAAAGTTTTTTTGATCTTACCCATCAATAATAGGGTTACGGTACACCACGCCTGACTGATGAACTGCGTGCTCAGGGTTACCTCTTCAACGTAAAACCGTGGCAGGAGGTCCGGACTGAAAAAACTGCTCAGGACATTATCGGCGGTGGACGCACGGGTAGTCTGTAAACCGAACCGACTGGGGCGCAGTATGTGGCATCTTGTCGTGCTGTTGGAGGAGCTGTGCAAACGTGGTATTAACTTTCGTGCTCTGGCCCAATCTATATTTGCCCAACAATGGGGGGACGAATGCTGTAAAAGTAAAAGAATCTGCGATCTCAAAGTTATTTTGTGATTTTTATGTGAGCAGAAGATATTCATCAGAAACGATTATGTAAATCATTTTATTTTGCCGACGACCTGATTGTCGAAAGAAAAGAATACCCCCGTATTCCCTGAATAGATTGACTTTTTTATCCAACCATACTTCAGCGCACTGCGTTTAAAAAATGCTTCTTTCTTATGTGGAATATCATCATTTCATCATGATGTCTTTGATGAGCGGTGAACACAATACACTTGCGCTGTCTCTTCAGGATGAATCCCCTGGTCTGGTGCCTGTGGGCTGATGTTGCAGCAGAGCTAAGGTCGCTTAAACGCTACTCAGTATTCACTTTTCAGAGGATGAAATTTATGAACAGGACCAGTCCCCATTATTGTCGCCGCTCAGTACTTTCCTTATTGATATCTGCCTTGATATATGCCCCGCCCGGTATGGCGGCCTTCACTCCTGATGTTATTGGTGTGGTAAACGATGAGACTGTAGATGGCAACCAAAAAGTGGATGAACGAGGTACAACAAATAACACTCATATTATCAACCATGGCCAGCAGAATGTTCATGGCGGGGTATCTAATGGAAGTCTTATTGAATCTGGTGGATATCAAGATATAGGAAGTCATAACAATTTTGTGGGGCAGGCTAATAATACAACCATTAACGGTGGCAGACAGTCAATTCATGACGGGGGTATTTCCACAGGTACGACAATCGAGAGTGGCAATCAGGACGTTTATAAAGGGGGTATCAGCAATGGAACGACAATTAAGGGCGGTGCTTCACGCGTAGAGGGAGGGAGTGCGAATGGAATACTCATTGATGGTGGTAGCCAGATAGTAAAAGTTCAAGGGCATGCTGATGGTACAACGATAAATAAGTCTGGCTCTCAGGACGTAGTACAAGGAAGTCTGGCAACGAACACAACCATAAATGGTGGTCGACAGTATGTTGAACAGAGCACAGTAGAAACAACAACCATTAAAAATGGCGGTGAGCAAAGAGTATATGAGAGCCGTGCGCTGGACACGACGATTGAAGGCGGAACTCAGTCTCTGAATAGTAAGTCAACGGCAAAAAATACGCATATCTATTCTGGTGGCACGCAAATTGTTGATAACACCAGCACCTCGGATGTTATTGAAGTTTATTCCGGTGGCGTGCTTGATGTTAGTGGTGGTACGGCAACAAATGTTACCCAGCACGATGGTGCAATTTTAAAAACAAACACTAACGGTACGACGGTGAGCGGTACGAATAGTGAAGGTGCATTCTCCATCCACAATAAAGTGGAAGACAATGTGTTGCTGGAAAATGGAGGCCATTTAGAAGTATCTCATTCCGCAAACAAGACGATTATTAAAGATAAAGGAACAATGTCAGTTTTAACGAATGCTAAAGCTGATGCGACCCGAATAGATAATGGCGGGGTTATGGATGTTGCAGGAAACGCGACAAATACCATAATTAATGGTGGCACACAGAATCTTAATAATTATGGCATAGCCACAGGCACCAATATCAACAGCGGAACGCAAAATATCAAAAGCGGCGGGAAAACTGACACAACAATTATATCCTCCGGGAGCCGGCAGGTTGTTGAGAAAGATGGTACGGCAATTGGCAGCAATATTAGCGCCGGAGGCTCGCTGATTGTCTATACCGGCGGTATTGCACATGGGGTTAACCAGGAGACGGGCAGTGCTTTAGTTGCCAACACGGGCGCAGGGACTGATATTGAAGGATACAACAAGCTCTCTCACTTCACTATTACCGGAGGGGAGGCTAATTATGTTGTGCTGGAAAATACCGGCGAACTGACGGTAGTGGCTAAAACCTCGGCGAAAAATACTACCGTTGATGCTGGCGGTAAGCTGATTGTCCAGAAGGAGGCTAAAACAGATACCACCAGACTTAATAATGGTGGCGTTCTGGAGGTTCAGGACGGTGGTGAGGCTAAGCATGTTGAGCAACAATCCGGCGGCGCATTAATTGCTTCCACAACTTCCGGAACCCTTATCGAAGGAACCAACAGTTATGGTGATGCTTTCTACATCAGGAATTCAGAAGCTAAAAATGTAGTGCTGGAAAACGCTGGCTCATTAACAGTCGTCACTGGTTCCCGGGCAGTTGATACGATTATTAATGCCAACGGCAAAATGGATGTTTATGGAAAAGATGTTGGCACTGTACTTAATAGTGCTGGCACCCAAACAATATATGCCAGTGCCACTTCTGATAAAGCAAATATCAAAGGTGGCAAGCAAACGGTATATGGTTTAGCCACTGAAGCAAATATCGAAAGTGGTGAACAAATTGTTGATGGTGGGTCAACAGAGAAAACACACATCAATGGTGGCACGCAAACCGTTCAGAATTATGGTAAGGCAATCAATACCGATATCGTCTCTGGCCTACAACAAATTATGGCAAACGGGACAGCGGAAGGTTCCATTATTAATGGGGGTTCACAGGTAGTTAATGAGGGCGGTCTGGCTGAAAACTCGGTGCTTAATGACGGCGGCACACTCGATGTGCGGGAGAAAGGCAGCGCAACGGGGATACAGCAGAGTAGCCAGGGCGCTTTGGTTGCAACCACCAGGGCGACGCGGGTCACAGGAACACGCGCGGATGGCGTCGCGTTCAGCATCGAGCAGGGTGCGGCGAACAATATCCTGCTGGCAAATGGCGGCGTGTTAACCGTGGAGTCAGACACCTCTTCTGACAAAACACAGGTCAATACGGGCGGACGGGAGATCGTCAAAACAAAAGCCACTGCGACAGGCACGACGCTCACCGGCGGCGAACAAATCGTCGAGGGGGTGGCGAATGAGACAACGATTAACGACGGCGGAATACAAACAGTTTCAGCTAACGGAGAGGCAATAAAAACAAAGATCAATGAAGGCGGTACGCTGACAGTTAACGATAATGGCAAAGCGACAGATATCGTCCAGAACAGCGGTGCCGCTCTCCAGACGAGCACGGCTAACGGTATTGAAATCAGCGGTACTCACCAGTACGGCACTTTTTCCATTTCCGGCAATTTAGCGACCAATATGTTGCTGGAAAATGGCGGTAATTTATTGGTATTAGCAGGTACCGAAGCTCGCGACTCCACGGTTGGCAAGGGTGGGGCAATGCAAAACCTGGGTCAGGACTCCGCCACAAAGGTTAACTCTGGCGGGCAATATACCCTTGGGCGGTCAAAAGATGAGTTTCAGGCTCTGGCCCGGGCAGAAGATCTCCAGGTCGCTGGCGGTACGGCAATCGTCTACGCAGGTACGCTGGCGGATGCATCGGTCAGTGGCGCGACAGGAAGCCTGTCGTTAATGACGCCACGGGATAATGTTACGCCAGTTAAACTCGAAGGGGCGGTCCGGATTACCGATAGCGCGACATTGACTCTGGGAAATGGCGTCGATACCACGCTTGCCGACCTGACGGCTGCCAGCCGGGGCAGTGTCTGGCTTAACAGCAATAATTCCTGTGCAGGTACCAGCAACTGCGAATATAGAGTAAACAGTTTGCTACTCAACGACGGTGATGTTTATTTGTCAGCACAAACAGCAGCGCCTGCCACAACTAACGGTATCTACAATACGCTGACAACCAATGAACTTTCCGGTAGCGGTAATTTCTACCTGCATACCAACGTTGCAGGCTCCCGGGGCGATCAACTGGTCGTCAACAACAACGCCACTGGTAATTTTAAAATCTTTGTTCAGGATACCGGCGTCAGCCCACAGTCTGACGACGCGATGACGCTGGTGAAAACAGGGGGAGGGGATGCTTCGTTTACGCTGGGCAATACCGGCGGTTTCGTTGATCTTGGGACCTATGAGTATGTCCTGAAAAGTGACGGCAACAGCAACTGGAACCTGACCAATGATGTCAAACCCAACCCGGACCCCATCCCAAATCCAAAGCCAGACCCAAAACCCGATCCAAAGCCAGACCCAAATCCAAAACCAGACCCTACTCCCGATCCAACGCCGACACCCGTTCCGGAGAAACGCATTACGCCTTCTACGGCAGCCGTACTCAATATGGCAGCAACATTACCGTTGGTATTTGATGCTGAGCTAAACAGTATTCGCGAGCGGTTGAACATAATGAAAGCGAGTCCACACAACAATAATGTCTGGGGGGCGACGTATAACACCCGTAATAATGTCACCACCGATGCGGGTGCCGGGTTTGAGCAGACGCTGACCGGAATGACAGTGGGGATCGACAGCCGTAATGATATTCCTGAAGGAATTACCACGCTAGGCGCTTTTATGGGCTATTCCCATTCACATATCGGTTTTGATCGCGGAGGACATGGCAGTGTGGGCAGTTATTCTCTGGGCGGCTATGCCAGTTGGGAACATGAAAGTGGTTTCTATCTGGACGGTGTCGTGAAGCTGAACCGTTTTAAAAGTAACGTAGCAGGTAAAATGAGCAGCGGTGGAGCCGCCAATGGCAGTTACCACAGCAACGGGCTGGGCGGTCACATTGAAACCGGGATGCGATTTACCGATGGTAACTGGAACCTGACGCCGTATGCATCGTTAACGGGGGTTCACCGCTGATAACCCTGAATATCATTTATCCAATGGCATGGAATCGAAATCAGTCGATACCCGCAGTTTATATCGTGAACTGGGTGCAACGCTGAGTTACAACATGCGTCTGGGGAACGGTATGGAAGTTGAGCCGTGGCTGAAGGCGGCTGTGCGCAAAGAATTTGTCGATGATAACCGGGTGAAAGTGAATAGTGACGGTAATTTCGTCAATGATTTGTCGGGCAGACGTGGAATATACCAGGCAGGTATTAAAGCCTCATTCAGCAGTACGTTAAGCGGGCATCTTGGGGTGGGGTATAGCCATAGTGCCGGTGTGGAATCCCCGTGGAACGCGGTAGCTGGTGTGAACTGGTCGTTCTGACCATCAACGAAAAAGCCCACATCTGTGGGCTTTCATGTCACCAGGAGCCGCGGCTCCTTTGCGTATCCTTTTATGTCTCTTCACCGTCTGGTCGGTGTCCTGCTGAGACTGCTAACTTCCTGTTTTTATTGGTGTTGTCCTTATACCGTCCAATCATGAGCTGGCGGAGTTTGAATAAATATTGTATCGCTTTGATTTTTAACGATTTTGTTTAATTCAGTTTTTGTGCGTATACCTAATCGTATACCAATGGCTGTAAGTTAATGTGAAATGAAAGCGCATTTTTACTTGGATTGATGCTATATCGTACAGGAAAAAAATTTTTTTTCGAAAGAACTGTTCACACTGTTCACTCTTTGATTTTCTCCTTTTATTTCAGAGTGATAGGTGGTGAATAATGGGTGAAGGGTGAACATTCGATTCTTCACCTCCGGCATTCTGCCGGTGTGACTCATACCGGTGATTAATCCCCCGTACTGAAATCACACAGGGAGAAAAAAAGTTTTTTTTGATTTGATTGTTCACACTGTTCACCTTTCGTTTTTCTCTTTTAATTTCAGTGTGATAACGGGTGAATATACGGTGAAGGGTGAACAGTGGATTGTTCACCTTCGGGGAATTCAGGGATAAAAAAAGACCGGCAGATGCCGGTCAGATGAGTCATGATGGTCAGGTTGTTGCAGGGTCGTCACATTTTGGCAGCCAGTCGCCGTAGCTTTCCTCTTTCAGCGTCAGGTTGGTCTGTATCCCCTGTTTGGTATGGCGCTTCTCGTAATTCAGTCCGTATTCCTTCAGCATCACCGGCAGCCCCAGCCCGAACATTTTCAGGCTGAGTACATTCCGGTAGCCGTTTGCCTCCATGTAGGCCAGATAGGCGTGATAGAGGTATTTACGGTAATTGCGCGGGATGATACTGGCGTTCCCCATATACATGCCGCTGGTCTGCGGCAGGGTTTCCAGATAGCCGATAAAATCAAACGTCGGGTCGGCATCCCGTTTGATGTTCAGTGCCTCGTCTGAGTTCTGCTGGGACTGAAGCAGTGACCGGGCGAGCATCGGGTCGCTGAACTTCTGCATCAGGTGACGCACGATGACCGCCAGCTCGCGGGTGATTTTGTCCTTAAGCTGCGGGTCGCGCTCCTGCGGGGCTATCTGTTCCGGGAAGTGAATAATCACCCGCCGGCGTGACACGCCGCCGCTGCGGTCGGTGAAGCGCATCGGGTTATTGTTCACGGCCAGAATCACCGCCGGGATATGCGTGGAGTACGCATCCCGGTATTTCGGATCCACGGACACCGCATCGCCGCCGGTGATGGCCTTGAGTCCGGCACCGTCGCCGCTCCATTTTTCCTGGTCCGGCAGGCGTATCAGTGAGAAGCCAGTTAACGCGGCACGTTCACGCGGGGATTCCAGCGTCTCGATGGTGGCCGACGTGGCGTTATCCTCCCCGGCCAGCAGGGTGGCTATTTCGGCCATGATACTTTTGCCGCTGCCGCCGGGACCGGTCACCTCCAGAAAGAGCTGCCAGTCGTAGCGGTTCGCCAGCACCATAAACAGTGCGGCCAGAATCACGTCGCGTTTTTCCGCACGGCCACCGGCGGCACGGTCAAGCCAGCGCCAGAACGCGGGGGCGTGGGTCTCCAGCGTTTCACCGTCCACCGGCGGGGTGAAATCCACATCGCACAGGGTGCGCATCCAGTGTGACGGACTGTGCGGGTGGAACGTGCCGTTCTGCGTGTCGAGCACGCCGTTACGAAAGCCAATCAGGCAGCGGGAGGGGGCTTCCTGCTGCGGAATAATCAGCTTCAGGGTGTCCACCACGGAGGCCACCTTCCCGGAGGAGAACGGCGCGCGCAGACGCTGAAACAGCCCGGCCACATCCCGGGCAAAGTCCTGTGGCGGCAGCACCTTCCAGACACCATTTTCATAGCGGGACAGAAGCTGGCCGTTGGCATCGACCGCGAGCGCCTCGCCGTAATGCTCATAGATACGCATGGCCTTTTCGCTGGTACTCATGGCGGAAAACTCCGCTTCGCTCATGGTGTCGAACGGGCTTTCAGCCGGTGGCCGGATGGCATCGTAAATGGCCTTACGGGTGGCCTCCCCGCCGTACTGCGTGAAGGCATCATTCCAGTCACCGAAGACCGGCGGCAGGGCAACAACGCCCTCACACGCATCTGCGGCTGCGGCGGCTTTTGTCTGGCCGTCACCGCTGAGGTCACGGTCTGCGGCAAGGACAATCTGACAGGCCGGATACTTCTGCCGGGCAAGGCTGGCCAGAGAAAGGAGGTTCACGGAAGAAAGCGCCACCATCACCGTTTCACCGGTCAGGTGATGCACGGTAAGTGCGGTCGCGTATCCCTCCGCTATCCACAGACGTTTTCCGGCCTGATTCTGTCCTTCAAAGGTGTGACAGGTGCCCCTGACCTGTCCGCCTTTCAGAGTGCGCTTACGGCCGTCAGCACTGATTAACTGAAGGTTAACCAGTTCGCCGCTGTCGTCATACAGTGGCACCACAAGGTCACCGGCGCGCCAGCTCACGCCACCGGCTCTGTGTGTGCCGGTCAGCATCCGGCATTCCCGGCCGGGAAAGCCCTTGCGGGTCAGGTAGGCGTTACCGGTTCCGGGACAGGTTTTCGCCATCAGGGTTTGTGCCAGTGCGGCTGCGTTCTTCCGGGCAGCGTCTGTTTCAGCACCGGCGGCAGCCGTCACTGCCGGGTCAGCCGGGGGCAGGCTGCCGGTCACGGCAGCCACTTTTGCGGCCGCGTCGGACGGGGAGACACCAAACACCTTTTCAACCAGTTTCAGGCCGTCACCGGCACCACACTGATTGCAGTACCAGGTGCCGCGCCCCTCCCTGTCATCAAAACGGAAGCGGTCACTCCCGCCACAGACCGGACAGGGCTGATGACGGTTCTTCAGCACCTGAATCCCCAGCGCCGGGAGAATACGCGGCCAGTGGCCGAGCGCATGGCTGACGGTGGCGGTTACGTTCATTTTCATGGTGTTGTTCTCCTTCAGTGCAGTACCGGCGCTTTTATGTGACGGGCACAGAGTTCATCCATCACAACCAGCCCGAGAAAGGACAGCGACGGCGCGGCCTTCAGGGGGCCGGATTCCATTAAATCTTCCAGCAGGGCACAGGCTATCTGACGCCCTTTTTCCTCACCGTGCTGGCGCAGATAAAAGCCTTCCAGCTCAGCGGCGATGGCCGCCTCCAGTGACTCAAGGGTGAGATGCGGGTAGCGGTGCTGACGTTCGCACACGGTCAGCCAGGCACAGGCGACAGCGCGACGGTAAAGGGCAGCGCGTAAGACGGGCGGTAAGGGTGTTTTCATTTGCTTTCCTCCCTGTGACAGATGACTGAATTCCGTGCCGGTTGCATTAACTGATAAGGCATATCTGCGTCTCCTGAAGACGTGCGTATCCCTGCGCGAATACGCACATTTAATTTTTCGGGTGTCGTTTTTTAATTACAGATAATTGCGGTAACTGTTATCCGGTGTGATTTCCGGGTCAGGCTCCGTGCGGGGAATTTCCCGCCATTCCCGCGCCACCGGTGCTGCCCGGCTGACCGGAACAGGCTCCTGCGGGTAAATATCCAGATATTTCTCCCGCCATTTCTGTAATTCCGGGTCTCCGGCCATTTCTTTCAGTACCGCATGCCGGTTTACGGGGCTGCGTTTGAACAGGTCAGGACGGTCACAGGTAAATTCCCGCAGAAAACGCCCCAGCGGGATGTCTGTGGTGCGCCCGTCAGCGAGGATACGCACAAGGATACTGAATTTACGGCGGTACGGGTTCCAGACAATGTCCGGGCAGCGGTACGGCATTTCCCACGGAATACCGTCTTCCAGAATGCCGACCACGGCCACATCGGGAAAACCGGCAGAACGGTAAATCTCACCGGGCTGGGGAAAATCAAACATGCGTCCTGTCTCCCCGGTCTTTCTGCTGGGCGAGAAAATCGCGGCACAGGCCTTTGGCTTTCAGCTCATTCAGCACAAAATCAATATCTTCATTCAGGTAGCTGAAAATATGCGGAATGTAGAGCTGATGCAGGCCGGAGAGTTCACGGTGAATCAAATCACCCCCAACAAACTGGGATACGGCGCTGGCGCGGTTGAGCTTATGGTAAGCCTCAATGCTGAGGTGTTCACGGGCGTCATGACGTGCTGAGACGGTCTGAGGGGCTTTTTTATTACGCACGGGACACCTCCACCACCGGCAGACGGGCAGCAAGGGAGAGCACATAGTCACGGACAAGGGAACGGCGGGCACTGCGTTCATCACCGGCGACGGTGCGAAGCATACAGATACGGGGATGACGGTCTGTGCGACGGACAGCCGCAAACACAAAGACAAATTCAGGGTGTGAGGGGGTAAGGGTTGTAGCCATGATGGCAGCCTCCTGTGAATAGCAAATAACGCTATCGCCGGAGTTTCCACGCTCGATGGCGATAGCCCAGACGGGGGTGGAAATACCGGCTTCACAGGATACCGGCCAGCCCGGAGGCTGCCCCGCCTGAGCTACCATTGACTCTGCGGCATAATGAGCGGACGCGGGCAGGATGCACGGAATGCCATCTGCACGACTGACCACACACCACACCATAATCTGGCGCTCTGTGGCGTTGATTGCGACACAAAAAAAGACGCATGGCGCGTCATATGTCGCCTGTGAATTGCTCGGGTTTCCACGCCCGGCTGCCGATTTTGCGGCAGCGGAAAAACTATATCCGCAAATGCCGGAAAAAGGCAAGCCAGAAAAAGGGACTTTTTGCAGAGCGGGCATCATCATGCGTCGTACCCCCGTTTGCGTCCGGCAATGCGCCCGGCCATCCATGCGGTGACTTCAGAGTGCAGCCAGGCCACATTTTTACCGCCAAGACTCACCTGCGGCGGAAATTCCCCCTTACGGATGAGTTCATAGATGGTCGAGCGTGACAGGCCGCACAGGTGCATCACTTCCGGAAGACGTAAAAAACGCTCCTGTGTGATGTCCGGCAGCGGCATCAGTGGCGTCACAGGGGCGGGAGACGGGGAAGAAAAAACAGCTTGCATCGGGCTACCTCGTTAATGTCCATACAGCACCGGATAAGTCCGTCCGGCTTCGGGTAGCGCTTTATTTTGTGAATATTTTCAGCAGACGCAACAGGGGGGATTTGTTCCGGCAGCCTTACAATGCTTGTGTATTTTTTGTTCATCTCCACTTAAAGTCATTTAAAGCCACTTAAAGCAATTCGTAATTTTTATAGTGAAATACAAATCGTTTTTTCTTATTCATTCCCGGCGAATTAATAAAAACAAACAGTAATAAACAGCACAAAAAGCCCATCAACGGGTGAACAGTGGTGAACAGACGGTGAACAGTCATTACTGCGATTGTTCACCCTTTAACTTACTGTATTACTTATCTTTTTTCTTATGGTGAACAGAGGTGAACAGTAAAATATAAAAAAAATAAACAGTAAGCCGTTTTTTCCAGCGACCTTTTCCTGGCTTGCCGGTGTGAGGATGAGTCTCCTGTGTCAGGGCTGGCACATCTGCAATGCGTCGTGTTGTTGTCCGGTGTACGTCACAATTTTCTCAACCTGAAGTGACGAGGAGCCGGAAAATGTCTGACAACACCATCCCTGAATATCTGCAACCCGCACTGGCACAACTGGAAAAGGCCAGAGCCGCCCACCTTGAGAACGCCCGACTGATGGATGAGACCGTCACGGCCATTGAACGGGCAGAGCAGGAAAAAAATGCGCTGGCGCAGGCCGACGGAAACGACGCTGACGACTGGCGCACGGCCTTTCGTGCAGCCGGTGGTGTCCTGAGCGACGAGCTGAAACAGCGCCACATTGAGCGCGTGGCACGCCGGGAGCTGGTACAGGAATATGACAATCTGGCCGTGGTGCTGAATTTCGAACGTGAACGCCTGAAAGGGGCGTGTGACAGCACGGCCACCGCCTACCGGAAGGCACATCATCACCTTCTGAGTCTGTATGCAGAGCATGAGCTGGAACACGCCCTGAATGAAACCTGTGAGGCGCTTGTCCGGGCAATGCATCTGAGTATCCTGGTACAGGAAAATCCGCTCGCCAACACCACCGGCCATCAGGGCTACGTCGCACCGGAAAAGGCTGTCATGCAGCAGGTGAAATCATCGCTGGAACAGAAAATTAAACAGATACAAATCAGCCTCAGCGGCGAGCCGGTTCTCCGGCTGGCCGGACTGTCAGCGGCAACACTCCCGCACATGGATTATGAGGTGGCAGGCACACCGGCACAGCGCAAGGTGTGGCAGGACAAAATAGACCAGCAGGGAGCAGAGCTGAAGGCCAGAGGACTGCTGTCATGATTTACTGCCCGTCGTGTGGACATGTTGCTCACACCCGCCGCGCACATTTCATGGACGATGGCACCAAGATAATGATTGCACAGTGCCGGAATATTTATTGCTCTGCGACATTTGAAGCGAGTGAAAGCTTTTTCTCTGACAGTAAAGATTCAGGAATGGAATACATTTCAGGCAAACAGAGATACCGCGATTCACTGACGTCAGCCTCCGGCAGTATGAAACGCCCGAAAAGAATGCTTGTTACCGGATATTGTTGTCGGAGATGTAAAGGCCTTGCACTGTCAAGAACATCGCGGCGTCTGTCTCAGGAAGTCACCGAGCGTTTTTATGTGTGCACGGATCCGGGATGTGGTCTGGTGTTTAAAACGCTTCAGACCATCAACCGTTTTATTGTCCGCCCGGTCACGCCGGACGAACTGGCAGAAAGCCTGCATGAAAAACAGGAACTGCCGCCAGTACGCTTAAAAACACAATCATATTCGCTGCGTCTGGAATGAGGGCTGCCGGTTAACACCGGCCGTCGCCGCACACCGTATTTTTATTCTTCAGCATGATGAGAAAGAGATAACGATGGAAAGCACAGCCTTACAGCAGGCCTTTGACACCTGTCAGAATAACAAAGCAGCATGGCTGCAACGCAAAAATGAGCTGGCTGCGGCCGAACAGGAATATCTGCGGCTTCTGTCCGGGGAAGGCAGAAACGTCAGTCGCCTGGACGAATTACGCAATATTATCGAAGTCAGAAAATGGCAGGTGAATCAGGCTGCCGGTCGTTATATTCGTTCGCATGAAGCCGTTCAGCACATCAGCATCCGCGACCGGCTGAATGATTTTATGCAGCAGCACGGCACAGCACTGGCGACCGCACTGGCACCGGAGCTGATGGGCTACAGTGAGCTGACGGCCATTGCCCGAAACTGTGCCATACAGCGTGCCACAGATGCCCTGCGTGAAGCCCTTCTGTCCTGGCTTGCGAAGGGGGAAAAAATTAATTATTCCGCACAGGATAGCGACATTTTAACGACCATCGGATTCAGGCCTGACGCGGCTTCGGTGGATGACAGCCGTGAAAAATTCACCCCTGCGCAGAACATGATTTTTTCGCGTAAAAGTGCGCAACTGGCATCACGTCAGTCTGTGTAAAATTCCCCGAAAATCCGCCCGTTTTTACTGAAAAAAGCCATGCATCGATAAGGTGCATGGCTTTGCATGCGTTTCCCTGCCTCATTTTCTGCAGACCGCGCCATTCCCGGCGCAGTCTGAGCGTGTCAGTACAACTGCATTAAAACCGCCCCACAAAGCGGGCGGGCGAGGCGGGGAAAGCACTGCGCGCAATATGTTGATCACTATCATAAATTTAGTTTAATGTGTTTGCATATTTTAGACATTGGAAGTTTGATTACTGTATAAAAATATGGACTTTTATGCATTGAGCAGATTTTTATCAATTCGTGGGGAAATAATGAAAGTTAGTCTTGATTTGGTTATCAATAGCGGCGACGATGAAATAGATATGGATTATGCTCTCCAGACACTATTGGGTGCATCTGGAGTTACCAGTATTATTACAGAGGCAATACTTCGAGGTAAAGTTAAAGAAAACAGACATCAATCTAATGAAATAAGAACAAACCTTAAGCATTCTTTTACAGGATCTTTTGGTCAGCGATTTGATGTTGTTATATCAGATAGAAAAGTTGCAGCGCGTCTTTCAAGTATGACTCGCACTGTATTTGCAGAAGTTATGAGTTATTATATTTATGAGTCTCTTTTTTTAGAAGGTCCGGCATTGAGTGACGCTGCAAAAAAAGTGGTTTCCGGATTAGACGATATTGAAGATGAGTTGACTAAAGCTATTCGAAATAGACTTAAAAATATGCATAAAATTTCCACCATGTGCAACTATTCAGTTGATTTGAATTATAGAAAGCCGGGTGAGAAGCAAAAGATAATTACTTTAAACAAAAATACCGCTTTGAATATAACTGAGCTAATTGAAACTAATCATGATCATCAGATAGAAGCTATAGTTACTAGGTTTAATACTTTTACTGGAAATGGTAGACTGTTAGTCAGGGGGGAAGAAAAAACGACTTCTTTTGGTTTTTTGAATGGTCTAAAATACGTTACTGATGCCCAGACCAAGAAAATAACGAGTAATCTAGATGCTAACAATAGACTGGCAGAAGAAGAGCGAGAGTATTTGTTATTAAAAGTTAGAGATTTAACCATCAGTAATGGTGAGGTAGTGAAATACTTAATTATTGAGGTGGATGGGGTATGAGGTATATAGGTTGGGTTACATCTATTTTGATATTAGTAGTCTTTGGATTATACTATTATCAATTTGGTGGAAGCTCAACCACTCTTTCTGAAAACAAAGAGATATGGGGACAGTTTGGTGATTATTTTGGAGGTGTTCTTAATCCTATATTGAGTTTCATTTCAATATTACTTCTAATTAAATCAGTTAAAATGCAATTAACTGCGAATGAATGTTTAATTAATGAGACTAAAAGACAGGAGTTTCTTGATAAAAGGAAGTCATTTGAATTTCAATTTTATAATTTAATTAACGCGCAAAAAAGTGCTTTTGATGATTTCTCTTTGATTTTTCCATCTCCAAGTGGTGATTTTGAAGTTAAAAAGGTTAATGCTGTAAATAAACTTGAGCAACTGATTAAAACCAGTATTCAAAGAGGTATTGCTGAAGATGCTTTGATTAAAATAATTGAATCATTAGATGATAAATCTGATGATAAGATGTTTTCATTTGCAAGAAGGTTTTATCTTGCAGTTAAACTTGTTGATAATGAAGTTATAACTGAAAATGGTTTCGATGAGCAAGATAAACATATGTATATTGAAACTCTCATTAATCTGTCTGATTTTGCAATGGTTCGACTAATATGTATTATTATTGCTTATCTGTCATGGCCTAATGTTGTTTATTTGAAAAAATCACCAGAAGTGATGGGAGTTATAAAATCAACAGGATTAAATACGTATATTAATTCATTGAAATAATGGCTGCATTGAGCAGCCTCTTATTTTATGTGGGCTATTCGTGTGTTTTTTTAAACACGAAGTTAGCCCACCAATTCATTAAATCAATTCGTTGATAAAGGTAAGTCGAACGATTATATGCTTTACGGACTTCATTTTTATCGCTATGCGCTAATGCTGCTTCAATAACATCGGGATTAAAACCTTCCTCATTCATAGCTGTACTGGCTATAGAACGCAAACCATGTGCAACAAGCTTTCCTCCATAACCAATTCTTTTTAATGCAGCATTAGCTGTCTGACTATTCATTGGTTGCTTAGGATTATTTCTACTTGGGAAAACATATTCACGATGTGCACTAATAGGCTTCATTATCTCTAAAATATCTAATGCTCGAACCGACAGAGGAACAATATGTTCTCGCTTGGCTTTCATTCGTCCTGCAGGGATCGTCCAGAGTTTATTCTCAAGATCGATCTCTGCCCATTGAGTACCAGAGGCTTCAGAAGGGCGTACAAGTGTTAGAAGCTGCCATTCGATAAGGCAGCGAGTCGATACAGATAAATTAGACATGGCTAAAGAACGCATTAGATTTGGTAGTTCTTCTGGTCGTAGTGTTGGCATGTTTTGCTTTTTTGGCTTCTCAAAGGCCATTCCAACCCCGGAAGCTGGATTGGCATCGATCAGCCCTGTATTTACGGCAAAGATCATTATCTCGTTAATGCGTTGCACTAGCCGACGTACAGTCTCTAGCGCCCCACGAGCTTTGACTGGCTCAAGCGCTTCAACCAACGTTCGGGCTTTGATTTGCTGAACTGGGAGTTCACCAACGGCAGGGAATACATCTTTCTCCAATGAGCGCCAAATGTCTCTTGCGTAATCAGGGGTTACGCTTTTGCTTTTAAGCTGGAACCAGTTAGCGGCGACCGTTGTAAAAATACTGTCCTGTGCGATTTGCTGCTGTTCCTCTGCAATTTCAGCTTGAATTTGCGGGTCAATTCCGTTGGCTAACAAGGAAAGGTAATCAGCTCTTAACCGTCGGGCGTCAGCAAGTGAAAGAGCTGGGAAGGTACCTAGCCCCATCATTGTCCGCTGCTTTGTTGCCGGACGTTGATAACGGAAACGCCATAACTTCTTACCGTTCGTTTTAACGAGTAGAAAAAGACCATCGCCATCATGCAACGTTAGATCCTTTTCTAACGCTTTAGCGCGCAGTACTTCTGTGTTGGTCAGGGGGCGTGTCGTTCTTGCCAATTTGGCCGCTCCTTCATGAATTGGTATACGCGTTTAGGTATACATCCTACCGTATACCTAAACGTATACCAATAATCACTGGATTTAGCTGGATATCCTCGGACAACAGTAGACACAAAAAAGCCCGCAGAGCTTGTGCCATGCGGGCTTTCAGGATTTCTCCGGACGTATCCGGAAGAGCAAGTGGTGGAGCTGGCGGGAGTTGAACCCGCGTCCGAAATTCCTACATCCTCGGTACTACATGCTTAGTCAGTCTTTACATTCGCTTGCCAGCTGCGGACGGACACGCCACTAACAAACTAGCCTGATTAAGTTTTAACGCTTCAACCCCAGGCAGGGCTTCCACGCGATCTCTTTTGGGTTTGACCTCTCTTGATCCCCGTCCTAAGAGCGGAGGCTAGGGAGAGAGGGCTCTAAGCAGGTTATTAAGCTGCTAAAGCGTAGTTTTCGTCGTTTGCGACTATTTTTTGCGGCTTTTTACGAGGCCAACCGCCCCTCGGCATGCACCTTGGGTTTCGCAAATCCCGTCGAATCCAGAATCAGCCCCAATGTGTAAAGGTAAGTATACCAGATTTATGAGCGCCATGACCAGCCTCAATGGCGTTATCGTTAAAGATTTAGCACCCATGTAGCCTGATCTGATTTTTATTCGATTAAGCAATGGGATGGCAACATTTGTGTCGGATGTGATAGCCAATAAGATGTTCATTCGCGCCGCCGGAGAGGGAGGCGCGGTGAGGAACTGGTCAATAATTGGAGTGCAGGTTTAACGGTGGGCGTTTTTCATGATACGTGCTTTATCCACCTGCCATTCGCGTTCTTTGATATCTGAACGTTTATCGTGCTGTTTTTTACCTTTGGCGACGCCGATTTTCACTTTGCACCAGGCATTTTTCCAGTACAGGGAGAGCGCCACTACGGTATAGCCTTCTCGATTGACGCGACCGTACAATGAGTCCAGTTCGCGTTGGTTGAGAAGTAACTTGCGGGTACGGGTAGGATCGCACACCACATGCGTGGAGGCCACGGCCATTGGCGTGATGTTAGCGCCAAACAGAAATGCCTCTCCGTCACGCAGAAGGACGTAGCTGTCGCTGATATTGGCTTTTCCTGCGCGCAGGGATTTAACCTCCCAGCCTTGCAGGGCAAGTCCCGCTTCGAACTCTTCTTCGATAAAGTATTCGTGACGGGCGCGCTTGTTAAGCGCGATGGTCGCTGAACCAGGTTTATGTGCTTTTTTCTTCGTCATAAGCGTCGTGAATCATCGGTAATCTGAAATCGAAAACACCCCATATCAATCCTGCGGGGGACAAGGCTCTATCTTAGCATGAACCCGATGTTACCCAGCGCCGGGATAGCGTTTTTTTTACAGCAGGATAAATGATATTATTTGTTGGATTTTTGTTGATGGAAATTGTTATGCCTCAGATTAGCCGGACCGCACTGGTACCCTACAGCGCGGAGCAAATGTATCAGTTAGTGAATGACGTTCAGTCTTATCCTCAGTTTTTGCCGGGTTGTACCGGAAGTCGGATTCTGGAGTCCACTCCTGGGCAGATGACTGCGGCGGTAGATGTCTCTAAGGCTGGGATCAGCAAAACGTTTACTACCCGCAACCAGTTGACCAGTAACCAAAGTATTCTTATGAATCTGGTGGATGGGCCGTTCAAGAAATTGATTGGTGGATGGAAGTTTACGCCGCTGAGCCAGGAGGCGTGTCGTATCGAGTTTCATCTCGACTTTGAGTTTACCAATAAGTTGATTGAACTCGCCTTTGGTCGCGTGTTTAAAGAGCTGGCGGCTAATATGGTCCAGGCTTTTACGGTTCGTGCGAAAGAGGTTTACAGTGCCAGGTAAAATTGCCGTTGAGGTGGCTTATGCGCTACCTGAGAAGCAGTACCTGCAGCGAGTGACGCTGCAGGAGGGCGCGACGGTTGAAGAAGCTATTCGCGCCAGTGGCTTGCTGGAATTGCGTACCGATATCGATTTAACTAAAAACAAAGTCGGCATTTACAGCCGTCCGGCAAAACTAAGCGATAGTGTGCATGATGGCGATCGGGTGGAGATTTATCGCCCTCTCATTGCCGATCCGAAAGAGCTTCGCAGGCAACGAGCAGAAAAATCAGCGAATAAATAACAGACAGAAAAAAGGTGCTCATTGAGCACCTTTTTTAACGTCTTTGAGAGCAACTTTATTATTAGTTACCACTCAGCGCAGGTTTGTTATCAATATTGGTCAACACACCGCTACTGTTAAAGGTCAGCGTCAGCGTTTGCTGCGTTACACCTTCATGACCTGGTTGCTGGCGGAAGACATAGAACCAGGTATTCGTACCAAATGGATCGGACATCAGCGGTGTACCCAATGCGTACGCAACTTGTTGTTGCGTCATGCCAACACGTATTTTGGATACGTCGTTAGCGGTCAGATAGTTCCCCTGGTTGATGTCAGGACGGTAAACCACTCGCTCCAGAGTGGAACAGCCTGCGGTCAACATCAATAGTACTGCTGCTGCAGCAGTCAGCGTTTTACAGCGCATAGTGATTTGATTCCTTTTCGGGCCCGAGCAGTACGTGGCTCATCTGTAATATGCCGATGATAATAGACCTTTCATCACTTTAAAACCTTTTGCTTTCCGGTCTTACGGCGTTTTGCTGTTTACTCTGACCGTGAAGCAGGAAAAAAGTTTACGCTGCAAGCAGTTCTTTCGCATTCGCCAGTGTATTACGTGTGACTTCACTGCCACCAAGCAGGCGCGCCAGCTCTTGTAACCGCGCTTTTTTATTCAGGGATTGCATATGCGTTTCTGTCATCGCACCATCGGTTTCTTTGCTGACAAAATAGTGTTGATGACCACATCCCGCGACTTGTGGCAGGTGGGTAACACACATCACCTGAGTTGATTCGCCGAGTTGACGCAGCAGTTTGCCGACAACTGCCGCTGTTGGACCGCTAATCCCTACATCCACTTCATCAAAAATCAGTGCCGGGGTTTCCATTTTACGCGCCGTGATGACCTGGATTGCCAGTGCGATGCGGGACAATTCACCACCGGATGCGACTTTGGCAATAGGCTGCATTGGCTGACCTGGGTTGGTGGTTACCCGAAACTCAATACGATCGGCACCGTCAGCGCCCAGGTGATGCTCGTCAAATTTAACATCGATCGTAAACTGCCCATGCGGCATTGAGAGCGCATGCATACTGTCGGTGATCAGCTGTGCAAGTTCTTCTGCATATTGCTGGCGTTGTTGGTGTAATGCGCGCGCGATTTCCAGTGCCTGCTGATGATGTTTCGTTACCGCCAGCGCAAGCGTTTCTTGTGAGTCGGCCTGATCGTCCAGTTGCTGCTGTTCTTCCAGTAGCGACTGGTAATACTGTGGCAATGCCTCAGGGCTGACGTGATGTTTACGTGCCAGCGAAATCTGTTTTGAGATGCGCTGTTCAAGTTCAAATAGTCGGTTGGGATCGAGATCCAGACGATCGCAGTAGTGGCGCAGTTCATCGCTGGCTTCAGCAATCTGGATGGTAGCTTCTTCCAGCATATCAAGTACGCCGGACAGTTTGCTGTCCATGCCAATCAATTCGCTCACCAGTTGTTTAGCCGTGTAAAGCTGACTTTGCAGGTTTGCGTCTTCACCGTCGGCCATTAATGCCAATGCATTCTGGCTGGTGGTCAGCAATTGACCGCTGTTCGCCAGACGTTTGTACTCTTCGTCGATTTGTTCAAACTCTCCGGGCTGCGGATTAAATTCGTTAAGTTCTTTTAATTGGTATTGCAGCAGTTCCGCACGGGCGGCGCGTTCCTGACTTAACTGTTGATGATGCGCGAGGTCACGGCAGCTTTGATGCCACAACTGATAACGTGCTGTCATTTCCTGGAGTAGAGAGGTTTCATTGGCATAGCCATCAAGCAGGAACTTTTGGTGCTCGGGTTTGGTGAGTAACTGATGAGCGTGCTGACCATGGATCTGAATCAGCAACTGACCCAGTTCGCGCAGTTGTGACAGAGGAACAGCTGTACCGTTGATGAAACCACGGGAGCGACCATCGCTGCTGATCACGCGACGAAGCAAACATTCATGCCCGTCTTCAAGCTGGTTTTCTTCCAGCCAGCGCAGAGCCGCTGGCGTATCTTTCAGAGAAAAACGGGCGCACAGGTCAGCGCGAGCAGCGCCGGTACGCACCATGTCGGCTTCAGCGCGACCACCGAGACAAAGACCGAGGGCATCTATTGCAATAGATTTACCCGCGCCGGTCTCGCCAGTTATTACGGTCATGCCGCTATGAAAATCAATCTCAAGCTCACGAACGATAGCAAAGTTGCTGATGGTCAGTTGTGCCAACATAGTCGTTTTCCTGTATGAAAAACCATTACTGTTATTGTGTACAGTATAAACTGGTTTTATATACAGTAAAGAGGCTGGCGTAAAATTAGAATAATTTTTTTGACCAGCCGAGCTTGGTGCTTAATATGTTGAAATAACTGTAATCTTTCGGATGAATCAGATTCAGATGGTAATCACAGCGACGAATCAGGACATCTTCACCTTCCTGAATCGGCAGTGCTATCTGGCTGTCGCAACTGATTTCCAGGTCGTTACGGCGATGCGAAAAACGCAGACGGATCGTGCTGCTGCTGTTTATGACCAGTGGTCGTGCTGACAACGTATGCGGGAACATGGGCACCAGGGTAATCGCATCCAGAGAGGGGGTCAGAATAGGACCGCCTGCAGAGAGGGAATAGGCGGTGGAGCCTGTTGGCGTCGAAATAATTAGTCCATCAGATCGCTGAGAAAACGCAAAGATCTCGTCGATATACACTTCGAACTCAATCATATGCGCCACTTTGCCTGGATGAAGCACCACTTCATTTATCGCGGTGCTGATGCGTTTCTGGCAATCTTGCTGACAGACTTGCGCTTCCAGCAAAAAACGTTTCTCGCTGATGTAGTGGCCTTCCAGCACATCGGCTAACTGTTGCTGGGCGTTATCGGGGTCAAGGTCAGTCAGGAAACCCAGGTTGCCACGGTTGATTCCAATAACTTTAATATCGTAACGGGCGAGTGTGCGTGCCGCGCCCAGCATATTACCGTCGCCACCAACGACTACCGCGAGATCAGCTAGTTGCCCAATCTCCGCGAGCGTGCCAGTTTTCACATTCTTCAGTTGCAGTTCGTGAGCGATTTGTTGCTCAACGATGACCTCGTAACCTTTTGTGCACAGCCAGCGGTAGAGCATTTCATGTGTTGTCAGTGCAGTGGGGTGCCGTGGGTGTCCCACAATGCCAATACACTTGAAATGATTATTCATTTTTCCGAGGTCCTTGTTGCGAAGATTGATGACAATGTGAGTGCTTCCCTTGAAACCCTGAAACTGATCCCCATAATAAGCGAAGTTAGCGAGATGAATGCGAAAAAAACGCGGAGAAATTCATGAGTAGTAAAGAACAGAAAACGCCTGAGGGGCAAGCCCCGGAAGAAATTATCATGGATCAGCACGAAGAGATTGAGGCAGTTGAGCCAGAAGCTTCTGCTGAGCAGGTGGACCCGCGCGATGAAAAAATTGCGAATCTCGAAGCTCAGCTGGCTGAAGCCCAGACCCGTGAACGTGACGGCATTTTGCGTGTAAAAGCCGAAATGGAAAACCTGCGTCGACGTACTGAACTGGATATTGAAAAAGCCCACAAATTCGCGCTGGAGAAATTCATCAACGAATTGCTGCCGGTGATTGATAGCCTGGATCGTGCGCTGGAAGTGGCTGATAAAGCTAACCCGGATATGTCTGCGATGGTTGAAGGCATTGAGCTGACGCTGAAGTCGATGCTGGATGTTGTGCGTAAGTTTGGTGTTGAAGTGATCGCCGAAACTAACGTGCCGCTGGACCCGAATGTGCATCAGGCTATCGCAATGGTGGAATCTGATGACGTTGCGCCAGGTAACGTACTGGGCATTATGCAGAAGGGTTATACGCTGAATGGTCGTACGATTCGTGCGGCGATGGTTACTGTAGCGAAAGCAAAAGCTTAATTTCTGCTTTCGTAATAATTCACGGCCCTGCATGCGAATGCCGGGCCGTTTTCGTTACTCCGCCACACTCTCGCGCAGCGGTTTCACAGGAAAAACTTTTACCTGCTTAATCATATTGTCCTGTACGTCGAGAATATCGATATCGTACTCGCCAATACGCACGCGGGTGCCTGCGACAGGGATCTCTTCCAGTGCCTCAAGAATGACGCCATTAACCGTGCGGGCATCATCTTCCGGTAGATGCCAGTTAAAGGCTTTGTTGATTTCCCGCACGTTGGCGGTGCCATCGATAATCACCGAACCGTCGTTTTGCGGCGTGACCTCTTCGGCAAGTGTTGGCGACATCGACGTAGTGAAATCGCCGACAATCTCTTCCAGAATATCTTCAACCGTCACCAGCCCCTGAATGTCTCCATACTCGTTGACGACCAGGCCGACTTTCTTTTTGTTGCGCTGAAACTTTACCAACTGCGTGCTGAGCGGCGTACCTTCCGGCACAAAATAGATCTCGTCCGCGGCGCGCAGCATGGTTTCTTTGGTGAACTCTTTTTTCTCCGACATCAACCGCCAGGCTTCACGTACTCGCAGCATACTGATGGCGTCGTCCAGCGAATCACGGTAGAGCACGATGCGCCCGTGAGGTGAGTGGGAGAGTTGGCGCAGAATCGATTTCCAGTCATCGTTGATATCAATACCGATAATTTCACTGCGCGGCACCATGATGTCATCAACGGTCATTTTTTCCAGATCGAGCACCGACAGCAGCATATCCTGATTGCGACGGGAAATTTGTGAGCGTGATTCGTGCACGATAGTGCGCAACTCTTCTTTGCTCAAAGAGCCGCTAACCACGATATCGGTTTTGATACCCATCATGCGCATCAGCATACGGGTGATAGCATTCAGCAACCAGACCAGCGGCATCATCAAAATTTGCAGCGGAGCCAGCAGAAAACTACTCGGATAAGCGACTTTTTCCGGGTACAGCGCGGCAATGGTTTTCGGCAATACCTCAGCAAATACCAGTACGACAAAAGTCAGCACACCAGTCGCAATTGCCACGCCCGCATCGCCGTACAAACGCATCCCAACAATAGTGCCGAGCGCGGAGGCAAGAATATTGACCAGGTTATTGCCGATTAACACCAGGCTTATCAGGCGGTCTGGCTTACGCAGCAATTTTTCGACGCGTTTGGCCGAGCGATTACCCTGTTTCGCCATATGTCGCAGACGATAGCGGTTGAGGGTCATCATTCCGGTTTCGGACCCGGAAAAATAGGCTGAAATGACCACCATGATGATCAGAATAATGATCAACGTAGTAGTAGAAATGTGTTCCAGGGGAAACTCCTTTTCTGGGTTTAGCTGATTAACTGCTGGACAATTCGGCTGCCGAAGTAGGCCAGTGTCAGAATTACCGCGCCCGCAACGTTAAACCAGACGACGCGGCGTCCACGCCATCCTTCATGATAATGTCCCCACAGCAGCACAATATAGACAAACCACGCCACGATAGAGAGCACAGCCTTGTCGATATTTTCCATGCTAAATAAGTTGTGCATGTAGAACAGGCCAGTGCAAAGCGTGAGCGTTAGCAGCACCACGCCAATCTGCGTGATGTGGAACATTTTACGCTCGATACTCATCAATGGCGGCATTTCCTGGTTAAATGCCAGCTTCTTGTTCTTCAGTTGGTAATCAATCCACGCCAGTTGCAGCGCGTACAGGGCGGCGATAATTAGCGTGGCATAGGAAAAGAGCGATAAGCCAATGTGCACCAGCATCCCAGGCGTTGCTTCCAGATGGGTGATGTATTCATTGGGCATGAAGGTCGCCAGCGCCAGGTTGATAAGCGCAAAGGCATAGACAATGGGTAGCAGCAACCAGCCACGATTGCGAGAAGCCACAATGGTCATTACCGTACAGATCATCAAACTGACCAATGAACCAACGTTCAGCAGGCTGAGGTTTTGTCCGCTATCACCGTCGGGCAGGATGCGGGCTTCCAGAGCGATTGCGTGGCAGACCAGCGCAATGACCGCAGAAATAATAGCCATGCGCCGCCAGCCGCCGTTTTTTTGCAGCAGACCGGGAACAATCAGCGCAAGACTGACGGAGTAGGCGACAAGCGCGAGCAGAGCAAAAACGGGCATAGTGATGTCGACAGTTTGAGCAATAAGAAAGAGAAGCAGTATAGCGTCAGGTGAACGCTGCTCCAACCGTTGCATAACAACAAAGACGCCTTCATGTTATACTGCGGCAAAATACTGATGATGTGTCGCGATTGCGGCCAACCGTTTCCACCCCAGGCGAGAGACAATGTTTGATAATTTAACCGATCGTTTGTCGCGCACGCTGCGCAATATCAGTGGCCGTGGACGCCTCACTGAAGACAACGTAAAAGATACGCTGCGCGAAGTGCGCATGGCGCTGCTGGAGGCGGACGTCGCTCTGCCGGTAGTGCGTGAGTTTATCAATCGCGTAAAAGAGAAAGCGGTTGGTCATGAAGTTAATAAGAGCCTGACGCCGGGGCAGGAGTTCGTCAAAATAGTCCGTAACGAACTGGTTGCGGCGATGGGCGAAGAGAACCAGACCCTGAACCTGGCGGCGCAACCGCCTGCGGTCGTGCTGATGGCGGGCCTGCAAGGTGCCGGTAAAACAACCAGCGTTGGTAAACTCGGTAAGTTCCTGCGCGAGAAGCACAAGAAGAAAGTGCTGGTGGTTTCTGCCGACGTTTATCGCCCGGCGGCAATCAAACAGCTTGAGACGCTGGCAGAGCAGGTGGGCGTTGATTTCTTCCCTTCTGATGTTGGTCAGAAGCCGGTAGATATCGTTAACGCGGCGCTGAAAGAAGCCAAACTGAAATTCTACGACGTGCTGCTGGTGGATACCGCTGGTCGTCTGCACGTTGACGAAGCGATGATGGACGAGATCAAACAAGTCCATGCGTCGATTAACCCGGTTGAAACCCTGTTTGTGGTTGACGCCATGACCGGTCAGGATGCGGCCAATACGGCAAAAGCATTCAATGAAGCGTTACCGCTTACCGGCGTAGTGTTGACCAAAGTGGACGGCGATGCCCGCGGCGGTGCGGCGCTCTCTATTCGTCACATCACTGGCAAACCGATCAAGTTTCTCGGTGTTGGCGAGAAAACTGAGGCGCTGGAGCCGTTCCATCCGGACCGCATCGCGTCGCGTATTCTCGGCATGGGCGACGTACTGTCGCTGATCGAAGATATCGAAAGCAAAGTTGACCGCGCGCAGGCAGAGAAATTAGCCAGCAAGCTGAAAAAAGGCGACGGCTTCGATCTCAACGATTTTCTTGAGCAACTGCGCCAGATGAAAAATATGGGCGGCATGGCTAGCCTGATGGGCAAGCTGCCGGGCATGGGGCAGATCCCGGATAATGTTAAGTCGCAGATGGACGATAAAGTGCTGGTGCGTATGGAAGCCATCATCAACTCGATGACGATGAAAGAGCGCGCTAAGCCAGAAATCATCAAAGGTTCGCGTAAGCGTCGTATCGCTGCCGGTTGCGGTATGCAGGTGCAGGACGTTAACCGCCTTCTGAAGCAGTTCGACGACATGCAGCGCATGATGAAGAAAATGAAGAAGGGCGGAATGGCGAAGATGATGAGAAGCATGAAGGGGATGATGCCGCCGGGATTTCCTGGTCGCTAAATGACCTTATGCGACAGAGTTATTAACTGCTGATTGCATTTTCTCCAGAAATCAGTAAAATTTTCGGGCTTTTAATATGACACCGGACTCCGTTCCTCGATGGGGTCCGGTTGTTTTATTCACACAAGAGGATGTTATGGTAACTATTCGTTTAGCACGTCACGGCGCTAAAAAGCGTCCGTTCTACCAGGTTGTTGTCGCTGACAGCCGTAATGCACGCAACGGTCGCTTCATCGAGCGCGTTGGTTTCTTCAACCCAATCGCTAGCGAAAAAGAAGAAGGCACTCGCCTGGATCTGGATCGCATCGCTCACTGGGTTGGCCAGGGCGCAACTATTTCTGATCGCGTTGCTGCGCTGATCAAAGAAGTAAACAAAGCAGCTTAATCTGTCACGGTGGTCATGATGAGCAAACAACTCACCGCGCAAGCACCTGTTGATCCCATCGTTTTGGGAAAAATGGGTTCGTCTTACGGTATTCGTGGGTGGCTCAGAGTGTTTTCTTCCACCGAAGACGCCGAAAGCATTTTTGACTATCAGCCCTGGTTTATCCAGAAGGCGGGTCAGTGGCAGCAAGTCCAGCTGGAAAGCTGGAAGCACCACAATCAGGACATGATCATCAAGCTGAAAGGCGTTGACGATCGTGATGCGGCGAACCTGCTGACGAATTGTGAAATTGTCGTGGATTCATCGCAGCTGCCTCAGCTTGAAGAGGGGGACTACTACTGGAAAGACCTGATGGGCTGCCAGGTAGTAACCACTGAAGGCTACGATCTCGGTAAAGTCGTCGATATGATGGAAACCGGATCTAATGACGTTCTCGTCATTAAGGCAAACCTGAAAGATGCGTTTGGTATCAAGGAACGTCTCGTACCGTTCCTCGATGGGCAGGTTATCAAGAAAGTCGATCTCACTACTCGTTCAATCGAAGTAGATTGGGATCCTGGTTTTTAAACCACCGGATAAACGGTAAAAGACGGCGCTATGTGGATTGGCATAATTAGCCTGTTTCCTGAAATGTTCCGCGCAATTACCGATTACGGGGTAACTGGCCGGGCAGTTAAAAATGGCCTGCTGAGCATCCAGAGCTGGAGTCCTCGCGACTTCACGCATGACCGGCACCGTACCGTGGACGATCGTCCTTACGGCGGCGGACCGGGGATGTTAATGATGGTGCAACCCTTGCGGGACGCCATTCATGCAGCAAAAGCCGCGGCGGGTGAAGGCGCAAAGGTGATTTATCTGTCACCACAGGGACGCAAGCTTGATCAAGCGGGCGTCAGCGAACTGGCAACGAATCAAAAATTGATTCTGGTGTGCGGTCGCTACGAAGGTATAGATGAGCGCGTGATCCAAACCGAAATTGACGAAGAATGGTCAATCGGCGATTACGTTCTCAGTGGTGGTGAGTTACCAGCAATGACGCTGATTGACTCCGTTTCCCGGTTTATTCCGGGAGTACTGGGACATGAAGCCTCGGCAACGGAAGATTCCTTTGCTGAAGGATTGCTGGATTGCCCGCACTATACGCGGCCTGAGGTGTTAGAAGGGATGGAAGTTCCGCCAGTGTTACTGTCGGGCAACCATGCCGAGATACGTCGCTGGCGTTTGAAACAGTCGCTGGGCCGTACCTGGCTTAGAAGACCTGAACTTCTGGAAAACCTGGCTCTGACTGAAGAGCAAGCAAGGTTGCTGGCGGAGTTCAAAACGGAACACGCACAACAGCAACATAAACATGATGGGATGGCGTAAGCCCCCGAGATATCAGTTTACCCAGGATAAGAGATTAAATTATGAGCAACATTATTAAGCAACTTGAACAAGAGCAGATGAAGCAGGACGTACCTTCCTTCCGTCCGGGTGATACCGTGGAAGTGAAAGTATGGGTTGTTGAAGGTTCCAAAAAACGTCTGCAGGCATTCGAGGGCGTGGTTATCGCTATTCGTAACCGCGGTCTGCACTCTGCATTCACTGTTCGTAAAATTTCCAACGGCGAAGGCGTTGAGCGTGTCTTCCAGACTCACTCTCCGGTAGTTGACAGCATTTCTGTCAAACGTCGTGGTGCTGTTCGTAAAGCTAAACTGTACTACCTGCGTGAGCGTACTGGTAAGGCTGCTCGTATCAAAGAGCGTCTTAACTAAGATTTCGCTTAAGCGACATCCTGTTAAGAAGGGCTGGCCAATTGGCTGGCCCTTTTTTATCTGTTTGCTGGTGTTTTAAGGGGTAGTAATCACCACTGCGACGCGGCGGTTCTCGGCGCGGCCCTGGGCGGTCTTGTTACTGGCTATGGGATATTTTTTTCCTAAACCCTGTGTGGTGAGATTGCTGCGTGGAATTTGTCCACCCATAGCCCATGCATCGGCCACGACATTCGCCCGTTTCAATGATAAGCCTTCGTTGTAACTGTCTTCACCATAGTTATCGGTGTGTCCATCCATACGGGCATGTGTTAGCCCTGTCGAGGCCAATTTAGCTGCCATGGTTTGGATCTGTTGCTGGCTTTCCGGGAGCAATTTGTAGTCATTTTTTGCGAACAGAATGGCATCTGATAAGCCCAGCGACCAGTCGCCGGCGGATTCAGTAAATCCATAAGATTGCATAGCGGCGACTTGCTCAGGAGTAAACTTTCCCTGAGGGGACTGGCAGCCAGTCAGTATTAGTGAGGTGAAAATCAGGGGTGCTACCAGGTGCTTTATCATATCGATATATCCTTGTTATCTCACCAGCTTTTCGGCACGCTGGTGTTTGGCCTGATACATATTGTGATCGGCAAGCTCTTGTAATTTTTCCGCAGAGGCGTGCTCAATGGTCATCGCGTAACCAATGCTTAATGTCATGGTGGTCTGATGACCATTATGAAGATCAAACGGGAGATTAAAGATTTGTGTCAGTGCTGAGCATATCTGCTGCACTTCAGATTCTGACTGTACATCATAGAGCACCATAGCGAATTCATCGCCGCCCAGGCGGTATGCTTTATGTCGCAGCCCGCCAACTTCAGCTAACCGTTTTGCGATTTCAATCAAGACTCTATCGCCCGTCGCATGACCCCAGGTATCATTGATGTATTTGAAATTATCGCCATCAAGAAATAGTAACGCCGACGTTTTTCGGGCATCGGAATTGTTCATCAACGTGTTGATGCCGCTACGAAACGCTGCGCGGTTAGCCAGCCCGGTTAATGGGTCATGTAGCGCGGTACGTAGAAGCTGCGCATTTTTAGCCTGTAAACGAAGCTGCCACTCTTCCATTTCATCCAGCAGACTGTTGAAGTCGAGAGCGAAGCGGTGAAACTCAGCGATACGTTCTTCCGAAACTCGTCGGGAAAAATTGCGGTTGGAACGCACATCATGTACGACATCGGTGATATTTTTCAGTGCTTCCACCAGGCCATTGTGCAAATGGCGGGTGAGGGTAATTGCGATGCCTGATGCCAGCAGAATACAACCGGTCAGTACGGCGAGCGAAAACCAGATAAAATGGCTGATTGAACTGTCGCGAGCGGTTAAGCGTACTTCGCCAATGGTTTCACCATTGTGACGAATCGGCTGAATGATGGGGGCGGGGAAGAGCCAGTGGCTTATGAAATTGCTGAAAGTATCGCCTGGATCCTTACGGGTGTAATGCCAGGATGCCAGAATATTTTGCTGCTTATCACGTACTTCTGCAGTTGAAAATTGCCCTTGCTGGCCCAGCGCTGCCAGTGTTTCAGTTGCTGCAGGGCCATCGGCAAAAACGACAGCTGCTTCCAGACTGTAAGTCATTGTTGCTGCTGTCAGTGCCAGGTTTTTTTGCGCGTACTGTTTCAGGGTCAGCACCGAGGTCACGGAAAGCAGCAACCAGATCAGCATCATAGTGATAAATATGCTGGTGATACTGATGTTGCGTAATGCTCTTTTAAACGTGGGGCGCTTATTAAGAGAATTATCGTTATCCATCATTTTTCTTCCGTGCGAGCATTAAGACATCCGGGTTGACCTTTACACCGCTACGCGATAAGGCATCCAGGTTTACGGCAAATCTGACGTCATTATTGTGGATGATCAGACAAAAGGCGCTACCAATAATGCACTCGGTATTTTGTTCGGCAATTAATAATAACGCCTTTGACGGATATTGTTCGGTTAATTCCATCTGGAATGTCGGTGACTCGTTGCCAAAATAAAAACCATTGCAGCCTGAAATCATCGCCTCTTGTTGAGTGTGAATGATGACAGGCAGATAAGGCAAAGATGTCGCGGCATTCTCTTGTAGGGCGGTACTAAAACGTGAAGATGAAAAGATACATAACTTTGGTGGCCCTGATAGCGCAGGCCAGCGGGTGTAACTGACAATACCGGAAACCATCATACGCACGTTTTTCGCAACGTCAGAAGGCTCCTGAGCGAGTATTGGTGCTCCCGTCAGCAGGAGAATCAGAAGTAAGAACAGTCGGTGAGAAAAACGCATTCAGGGATCCCCACCATCTTCGCTCGAAATGCATCGATATTTTTTCAGAATGCTCATTAAAATATCATTTTTTCATGCGATCGTCATCAATGTGAGAAATAAAACACAATGAGTAAAATCTTATGTTTAATTTATTTGTGGGGTTTTAATTAATTTAATCGTATTGTGCTGGCATTTTCATCAGCCCCTTTTTGCCATACTTCATGCAGTTGGCTGGCATTTTCAACATTGTTGCAGCTGGCAGGAAAGCTTTTACCGGAAAGTCCTCGGGCATAAGTAAAATCGGTCTGGCAAGTTTTCTTTTGTCCTTCGGCATATCCTTTAAGGTATAGACCGCGATCCGCCTGTGAATCGCTAAATGCATCGTCATCTTTTATGGCGCTGCCCGATATCGCATCTTCCATACCAACATCATACCAGTCGGTGCTGGTCAAGGTTGGCGCGTGAGTATAAGGATCAATCTGACATCCGCTAACCAGTAAAGCCAACAAGGGGGCGATAAACTTTTTCATCATTTCTTTCTCCTTTTTCAAAGCATAGCGGATTGTTTTCAAAGGGAGTGTAAATTTATCTATACAGAGGTAAGGGTTGAAAGCGCGACTAAATTGCCTGTGTAAATAAAAATGTACGAAATATGGATTGAAAACTTTACTTTATGTGTTATCGTTACGTCATCCTCGCTGAGGATCAACTATCGCAAACGAGCATAAACAGGATCGCCATCATGCAAAAAGACGCGCTGAATAACGTACATATTACCGACGAACAGGTTTTAATGACTCCGGAACAACTGAAGGCCGCTTTTCCATTGAGCCTGCAACAAGAAGCCCAGATTGCTGACTCGCGTAAAACCATTTCAGATATTATCGCCGGGCGCGATCCTCGTCTGCTGGTAGTATGTGGTCCTTGTTCCATTCATGATCCGGAAACTGCTCTGGAATATGCTCGTCGATTTAAAGCCCTTGCCGCAGAGGTCAGCGATAGCCTCTATCTGGTAATGCGCGTCTATTTTGAAAAACCCCGTACCACTGTCGGCTGGAAAGGGTTAATTAACGATCCCCATATGGATGGCTCTTTTGATGTAGAAGCCGGGCTGCAGATCGCGCGTAAATTGCTGCTTGAGCTGGTGAATATGGGACTGCCACTGGCGACGGAAGCGTTAGATCCGAATAGCCCGCAATACCTGGGCGATCTGTTTAGCTGGTCAGCAATTGGTGCTCGTACAACGGAATCGCAAACTCACCGTGAAATGGCCTCCGGGCTTTCCATGCCGGTTGGTTTTAAAAACGGCACCGACGGCAGTCTGGCAACAGCAATTAACGCTATGCGCGCCGCCGCCCAGCCGCACCGTTTTGTTGGCATTAACCAGGCAGGGCAGGTTGCGTTGCTACAAACTCAGGGGAATCCGGACGGCCATGTGATCCTGCGCGGTGGTAAAGCGCCGAACTATAGCCCTGCGGATGTTGCGCAATGTGAAAAAGAGATGGAACAGGCGGGACTGCGCCCGTCTCTGATGGTAGATTGCAGCCACGGTAATTCCAATAAAGATTATCGCCGTCAGCCTGCGGTGGCAGAATCCGTGGTTGCTCAAATCAAAGATGGCAATCGCTCAATTATTGGTCTGATGATCGAAAGTAATATCCACGAGGGCAATCAGTCTTCCGAGCAACCGCGCAGTGAAATGAAATACGGTGTATCCGTAACCGATGCCTGCATTAGCTGGGAAATGACCGATGCCTTGCTGCGTGAAATTCATCAGGATCTGAACGGGCAGCTGACGGCTCGCGTGGCTTAAGAGGTTTATTATGGTTGCTGAATTGACCGCATTACGCGATCAAATTGATGAAGTCGATAAAGCGCTGCTGAATTTATTAGCGAAGCGTCTGGAACTGGTTGCTGAAGTGGGCGAGGTGAAAAGCCGCTTTGGACTGCCTATTTATGTTCCGGAGCGCGAGGCATCTATGTTGGCCTCGCGGCGCGCAGAGGCGGAAGCTCTGGGTGTACCGCCAGATCTGATTGAGGATGTTTTGCGTCGGGTGATGCGTGAATCTTACTCCAGTGAAAACGACAAAGGATTTAAAACACTTTGTCCGTCACTGCGTCCGGTGGTTATCGTCGGCGGTGGCGGTCAGATGGGACGCCTGTTCGAGAAGATGCTGACACTATCGGGTTATCAGGTGCGGATTCTGGAGCAACATGACTGGGATCGAGCGGCTGATATTGTTGCCGATGCCGGAATGGTGATTGTTAGTGTGCCAATCCACGTTACTGAGCAAGTTATCGGCAAATTACCGCCTTTACCGAAAGATTGTATTCTGGTTGATCTGGCATCAGTGAAAAATGGACCATTACAGGCCATGCTGGCGGCGCACGATGGCCCGGTACTGGGGTTACACCCGATGTTCGGCCCGGACAGCGGTAGCCTGGCAAAGCAAGTTGTGGTCTGGTGTGATGGACGTAAGCCGGAAGCATACCAATGGTTTCTGGAGCAAATTCAGGTCTGGGGCGCTCGGCTGCATCGTATTAGCGCTGTCGAGCACGATCAGAATATGGCGTTTATTCAGGCTCTGCGCCACTTTGCTACTTTTGCTTATGGGCTGCATCTGGCAGAAGAAAATGTTCAGCTTGAGCAACTTCTGGCGCTCTCTTCGCCGATTTACCGCCTTGAGCTGGCGATGGTCGGGCGACTGTTTGCTCAGGATCCGCAGCTTTATGCCGACATTATTATGTCGTCAGAGCGTAATCTGGCGTTAATCAAACGTTACTATAAGCGTTTCGGCGAGGCGATTGAGTTGCTGGAGCAGGGCGATAAGCAGGCGTTTATTGACAGTTTCCGCAAGGTGGAGCACTGGTTCGGCGATTACGCACAGCGTTTTCAGAGTGAAAGCCGCGTGTTATTGCGTCAGGCGAATGACAACCGCCAGTAATAATCCAGTGCCGGATGATTCACATCATCCGGCACCTTTTCATCAGGTTGGATCAACAGGCACTACGTTCTCACTTGGGTAACAGCCCAATACCTTCATTGAACGGGTGATTTCCCCTAACTCTTTCAATGCTTTTTGCATTTCCGCTGATTCAAGATTGGCCTGAATATCCAGATAAAACATCTCTTCCCATGGATTACCGTGAATCGGGCGTGATTCCAGACGGGTCATAATCAGATTGTGGTTGCGCAGCACCAGCAACGCTTCAACCAGCGCACCGGCTTGTTGCCCGGTCGCCATTAACAACGTCGTTTTCGCCGGAACCTGATCAGACACGTTAATGGCTTTACGCGCCAACACCACAAATCGGGTGAAGTTTTGTCGCTGATTTGCTTCAATACGCTCCAGTACCTGCAAACCGTACAAAGTGCCGCCAGCTTCGCTTCCCAACGCAGCAACATGCGGTGATTTTGCCTGTGCAACCTTTTCCATTGCCGCAGACGTACTTTCGGTATATTCAATCTTCCAGTGCGGATAACGATTAAGGAATTTGCTGCATTGCTGGAACGGCTGTGGATGACTGTAGACCGTGTTGATGGTAGATAAATCTGTGGTGCCGGAAACCAGCAGGCAGTGGTCGATGGTAAGGGTCATTTCGCCCACAATCGACAAGCAGGTATGTTGCAGCAGATCGTAAACGTCGTTTATGGCACCGGAGCTGGTATTTTCAATCGGTACGACGGCATAGTCGGCCTGGCCGGTTTCCACCTGATTAAAAATATCGGCAAATTTGGCGCAGCCACTTTCAATGAATTGCTCAAAGTGACGGGCAGCGTACTGACGAGCGGCAAGATGTGAATAGGAGCCTTTGGGGCCGAGAAAAGCGATGCGTGCTGAGTGCGGATTAATTTTA
>ENA-UPWK01000589-UPWK01000589.1-human-gut-metagenome-genome-assembly--contig:-NODE-589-length-36411-cov-70.807315_pt1 | contig 36411 bp, 27 predicted proteins | sample MGYA00250048_ERZ773373 | MGnify/ENA primary metagenome ERZ773373 (study PRJEB29103, sample SAMN06112059) | human gut metagenome | biome: human gut; feature: ankylosing spondylitis patient; material... | reverse complement strand
GAAACAGCAGCGGCGTGGTGGAAATGCCCCCTCCGGTGGAAAAGAAAAACTCCGGAATTGAAATCAATTAAGCTTCAACGTTTTTCAACGCGAAACAGCAACAGGGAAAACGGAAAACACCCTTGATTCCCGCCGGGGGCATGCTACAAAGGCACAAATGAATGCCTCTGTTTTCCTGCGGCGCATGCTCCCCATGCTGGCCGCGTTCCTGATGGCCTCCTGCGGTGATCCTACCGTCTCCTACTGGAAAAAGGCGGCGGACATCAATACGGAATACTCGGAAAAAAGCGACGTACTGGTGCAACGCCTCCTGAAACTGAAAAAGAACCCTACCCTTCCGGGCCTGGAAAAAAGCAGCAAGGATGCGGCGGACCTGTTGCGGGAAAGGGACGAAGAACTGGCGGACCTGAGCACGAAAAACGTGGATCCCGCCGTGACGGCCTACGTGGAAGCAGACCGTAAGCTCTTTGCCAGAGGAAGGGAATTGGCGGAACGCTACCAGCAATACTTTGAAAAATATCTTAAGGGAGGACCGGAATTTACTCCGGATCCTTCCCGGGCCGTCATCCTCATAGGCCGAGGCCGGCAGGAAATACGCAACATTCTGGCAGAAGCCCGAAAACTGGAAGAACGAGCTGAAATGCTGAGAAAAGAAAAATCAGCTGAGCTTGAGCAAGAACTTCCTCCGCTGCACTTCCGCCTTCCGGAATTGAAACAACTGCTATCCAGCCGTTAGGAAACATGCACGAACCATTTGCATCAATGCTAAGATACGGCCAGTCTGACAGCGGCCTTTCCACTGCACGGGCGGACACAACCGGCTCCTGAAACTTTCCCCGTCTCTGTTACGGAAATATCCCTTTCCTGGATTTACAGGAAAAACGAGCCCCCCTGCTGCCCATCATCGTTTATTTCAGCATTCAAATCTCATTCCCTGAACGCCCCTTAGCACAGGCTCCATAGTTTAAAATTCCAAAGACGAGGTATGTCCCCTCCACAAAAAAGCCCGTTCATATTTCATGAACGGAGCCGTACCAATTTTTCAAATTCACCTGGGGGTTTGATCAATGACGATAAAATCCTTTTTCCCCACATACTCTCTCCGGGTACCCGGATCTCCATATCCGTCCCGGAAACGTACTTCCAGTTCGTATATTTTCCCGCTGGCCAGAGGTTGTAAACAGGTTAACAGCAAATACGCATCCTTGACGGGCACTTCATGTTTCTCTCCGGGGTTCAGGGTAATAAAGCGCATAAGATTCGCGACACGCTCCATTTGATAGGAGGGAAGATACCATGCCGTTGGCCTTTTTCCCTTCTTTCCGTTTCCCTGACTCCATATCTTGATGATCATATTCGGCCCGCGTTCCTTGAGAGGATAGAAGTCGTCGAAAAGACGCACAGCCTTTTCTCCCTTATTGGCAAACACCAGCTTGAAGTCCGGAAAAGCGGCTCTTGGATCGAACGAGGTCTTTTCCATCACCACGGAACATTCAATCCCGTTATCGGCCATATCCCCCCATGCAGGAGCATGGAAGAACAGGCTGACCAGAAGTCCTAAAATCTGGAGTATTTTTTTCATTGCAGCGCGAGCTTTTGGGAGAAGGCGAGAATTTGCGCTTCATCGTCGAGTTCCCTTCGTACTTCCCTTCTCCTAGATAGGTTCCCTGTCCATCGTGACGTTGAACGCGACCGCATTGCCACTAGAGGGATCGTAAGCGTTATTCTCATACTTTAAAGCCACCTTGTAATAAAATGTCTCACTATCTCCAGGGCGATTGATCGACCACGGAGAAATCTTTTCTTCCTACATACTTCCTCCGAACACCGGGATCTCCATATCCGTCACGAAAGATTACTTCCAACTCGTAGTTCTCACCATTGATAAGACGGCGAAAAGGTTTAAGATAGAGCATTAGCAGGTACGCATCCTTAATGAGCACTTCATGCTTCTCTCCGGGCTTCAGCGCGATGAAGTTCAAGAAACGTCCTCGCTCAATTTGATACCTGGGGTTGTACCACGCAGCTTCTTTCTTCTGCCCTCGTGTTTGTTTTTGAAAAATCTTTATGAAAATATTCGGGCCGTTATCCTTGAGAGGATAGAAGTCATCGAAAAGACGCACGGTCTTTTCGCCCTTGTTCGTGAACACCAGCTTGAAGTCCGGGAAGGCAGCCCTCGCGTCAAATTCGGTTTTTTCCATCACCACGGAGCATTCCACTCCGTTGTCAGCCATGTCCCCCCACGCAACCGCATGGAGGGACAGGCTTGCCAGAAGTACTAAATACCGGAAGATTTTTTTCATTGCAGCGTGAGCCTGGCCGTTGCCCGGAGAACCCCCAGGAAACAATCCTTACCCTGCTGATTATAGTAGCGCGTTTCCAGTTCACAAGAACATTGTTTCCAGCCTTCCAGATCGACTTCATCCAGACACACCGGAATCGTGACGCTGTATTCCTGACCGGGTGCAAGCTCCCGGTAGTTCAAGGGTCGCTGGAAGGTCATGGTGCCAATTTCCCTGTTCAGAACGCGCATTTTCCCCTGTTGCGTCCTCAACACCGTCACGAAAAAGAAATCGGACGTTTCGTCGTTGATTTCATCGGGAATGCGGACAGGATCGTTTCCTTCGTTGCGGAAGGAGACTGTAATTTCGCCCTTCATGAAATTGGCAGTGTCCACAATAGAGAGCTTCAGGGAGAACGGTTCCTCCGCAACGGCCATGCTGCGGGTTTTACCTTCGCTGACCGGAGGCATGAAACAGGGAGGCTCGATCGTTCCAGGTTTCGTGATAAACCTGGTCACATTGCTCCACCCCATCGCGTCGGCCAGACGAATGACATAGGCGGTTGCCTCGTTCAGGACTTCCTGTCCCGCGCAATAGGGTCTGTCATTGGCATCATCCGGCAACGCCAGTACATAGTCTGACGTTTCTTTCCAAAGGTCCAATGCCATTTCATTGGCAAGAGCCTGCATGAACTTCACGGCTTCATCCATGTTCGGTTCTTTGTCGCAGGAGATAGTCTGATTTTCAAGCATTTCCTGTATTTTGGAGTCCTTCCAGTAGAACTTGTAGGCATCCTCCCATTGACGGCGGTGGTGTTCTTCGTGGGCGAGGGAAGCCTGCGGCGTGTGCCATGTTCCAACTTCTGCACGAGATTGATAACCGTTCATTTCGTTGACCGCTTCGGTGGCTTCTTCTTCATTGAGAGGGGGATCAACATAGGGATTCACGTAAATGCCTTCATACATAGTTAGCTTGGCTCCGGCAGAAACGGAAACAACACGACACCTCCATACGTTTTCCGATTCATCTTTGCAAACCGTTACGCAAATCTTAGGTCTCAAGCTACTTACATTGCAGTCACCATTCCCTTCCAAATAGACGGGTTCCGGTTTCTCAAATTCCAGTTCCACTTCCTTGGATGGCTCACAGGTGATGGTGTATTCCTTTTCAATCGTCCACAATTTAATTTTGGGAGAAGGCGAGAATTCGCGCTTCATCGTCGAGTTGCCTTCATACTTCCCTTCCGTAATAGGTTTGGTATCCATGGTAACGTTGAATGCAATGGCATTGTTGCTGACGGGGGTGTAGGCGTTGTTGGTCCACGACAGGGCCACCTTGTAATAGCCCGCTTTCAGGTACCTGGAATCGGTTTCAATATTCAGCTTGCCGTTGGGCGGTGTCCCATCCTTTTTTATAGCTTGCTCATCGGCAATCGTCAGGCTGCCTGTGTCGTCGGCTTCTACGCCGAAATAATACAGACCGTCTTCCTCGACCTTGATGAACATTTCCGGCGCTCCCGCGCAAGTGGCGTGTTCGCACGCCGAACCGTCAAAGTTGAACGTCATCGCGTCAACTCCGAGCGTCTTGCTGATAAGAGGCTCATTCCCTTGATAAATGCAGACGGGATTAACTGCCTTGTTGATTGGTATATAATTGTTCATTGCTATTGTTGTTGTTTACTTTTTGGAAAGACTGAACCATCAGCATTCCGGTATTCTGGCGGCGTTCCCTGAACCCATCAACACGTTTAACGCGTAGTCCCCCCTCATTCGGAACGAAGAGGAACGACCTCCCCTCTAATTTTACGTGCTGCCGTGAACTTACAAAAAAACTCCTGGTGCATTTTTATATCCTGATTCACGCCATTTTGGAACAAAGTTGCTCCATATAGATCTGACAACAGGCACGGGCGGCATTCCGCCGCACAATCATGATGCCTTAAAAAACAAGCATTCTCTCCTTCTCTGTCCGTTCCGCCAAAGAAAAAGGCTGTTTCCAGAGAGTCCTTCACTTAAAAACAAAGCATCTTTTCCAAAAACGAGATTGACACCCGCGGTTCTTTTCCCTAGTATCCGCGCACAACATCAGCGGCGGGGTAGCCAAGTGGTAAGGCGACGGTCTGCAAAATCGTTATTCGCGGGTTCGATTCCCGCTCCCGCCTCCAAGATGTTGCCAAAGCCGGTTCAAGTCGCGTTCGTCTAGCGGTCCAGGACTCCCGCCTTTCACGCGGGCAACACGGGTTCGAGTCCCGTACGCGATGCCAGTTTTTCTCTTCTTTCCGTCTTGGATCGGAATCTTTTTACGCCATCCCCACGGGATGTTTCTGGATTTTTTCTCCTGTTGTGGTACAATAACTTCCGTCATGGCAGCCCAGAACGATATTATGCTGAACGGAACCCCGTACGAACTGGCGGAACCCTGTTCCGTCTCCCGGCTTCTGGAACTTTTGAACATGAAAGGCAAACCCGTCGTCGTGGAACACAACGGGGCCGCGCTCCTGCCGCAGGATTTTTCCCGGGTGACGATTTCTTCCGGCGACCGGGTAGAAATCGTCTCCATCGTCGCCGGCGGCTAGGGTTCTGCTTTCTGGAACAGTCTTTTCCACTCCGTCATCGCCATGCCATCCATCCACGTCATGTCTCCCACCCTTGCCAGCCAAGTGGCGGCAGGAGAAGTAGTGGAGCGCCCCGCCTCCGTTGTGAAGGAACTGGTGGAAAACAGCCTGGATGCAGGAGCCAAATTCGTGCGGGTGGAGATACGCCGCGGAGGCGTGGGCATGATCAAGGTGACGGACGACGGCAGCGGCATGTCACGTGCAGATGCCGAGCTGTGCACCAAACGGCACGCCACCAGCAAACTTTCTTCCCTGGAGGAGCTTTTTGAAATCACACATCTGGGATTCCGCGGAGAGGCTCTGCCCAGTATTGCCAGCGTTTCCCGCTTCAAACTCTGTACCAGGCAGCAGCAGGAGCTGGAAGGCTGGGAAATACGTATTGACGGGGGGCTGGAGCACGAACCGAGGAGCTCAGGCGTCTCTCCCGGCACCGCCATTGAGGTGGCCGACTTGTTTTACAATACTCCAGCGCGTCGCAAGTTTCTCAAATCCGCAGAAACGGAAGCTTCCCATGTGGAGCACCAGATACGCCTGCATGCCCTGGCTTATCCCCAAGTACGGTTTGCCTATAAGCGGGACGACCAGCTTGTTTTCGACCTTCCCGCCACAGCGGATCTGCGCGTCCGCATTTCCGCACTGACGGATGCTGCCACAGCAGCAGCCCTGATTCCGATAGAAACGACCATCGGCCCCGGTATTTCCATCACGGGATTCCTGCTTCCTCTTTCCGAAGCCAGGCGCACCAGAAAAGGGCAGTACGTTTTTATGAACACGCGCCCCGTGGAGGACCAGCTCATTAACAGGGCCATTCGGGACGGCTATGGAGGCTTTCCCTCCGGACTGCATCCGGCGCTTTTTTTGTATATGGAGGTGGAGCCCGCTTTGGTGGACGTCAATGTGCACCCCGCCAAGAAGGAAGTGAGATTCCGCCGTTCCGCAGACGTGGTCAATACCATTGTGGAAGCCATAGCCAACACTCTTCAAAAGCACGCCCGGCAGGAAATCCACGCTGCCGCCGCGCCAGAGCCGGAGAGAACTCTTCCTGCCCCTTCTACCACCGCGCCGCATGGGGAAATACCCGCCCGTCCCACCAATCCCGGTTCCGCTTTTCCGGCGGCCGCCAGACCGGCCCCTGCTTCTTCCGCCGCCCAACCGCCGCTTTCCTCCTCTGCCGGGCAATCCCATGGGCCTGTCCCTCCCCCCACCCTCCGGGCCATTCCCCTGAAACAGGTTCCCGCCACCCAGGGGAAACTGGATTTTCACCGTCAGAAAGATGAAGAGACGGCACGAAACGCCCATGAAAACGCAGCTCCAGAAAAGGATGCCTCTGCCGGATTTTCCTATCTGGGAACACTCCGCCAGCAATTCGCCCTGTTTGAAACGCCGGAAGGCCTGGTTCTGATGCATCCCAAGGCTGCCCGGGAACGCATCATTTTTGAACGGTTGCGCGCACGCCGGGAAGCCCCGATGCCGTCCCAGCAGCTTCTGGATCCGGTGGTGCTGGATCTGGACCCGCGGGATTTTGCCGTTATCCGGCAGTTCGCCCCTCATTTTGACCAGGCCGGCATGGCCGTTACGCCCTTTGGCCAGAATACAATCAGAATAGAATCCATCCCCGCACTGCTGGAACTGGAAAACGCACGCGCTTTTCTCCTGGAGCTGGTGGACCGTCTCACCCAGTCCGAATTCAGCCGAAATGCCAAACGCATGGCTTATGAAACCTTCATTGGGGAATTTGCCAGAAAATCCGCCTGGAGGGAGCGCATTTCCCCTCACCGGGCCCCTGCCATCCTAAAGGATTTGCTTGCCTGTGAAGTGCCGTACTGCACCCCGGGCGGCAAACCCACGCTGGTGAATTATTCCGTTCCGGAAATTAAACGTAAATTCGGCCTACAGGCATAAGGGAACCTTGTTTTCCGGAAAACAGGCTGAAACGCTGCAAGATTTTACGGCAAACGGAAAATATGCAGCCAAAGACGGATTGATGCCCGCTTCTGCGGTATATTATTTTCCCTTACCGATACTCAGTTTTATTTCAGCCGCAGCAAGGGCCGGAAACTCTCCCTGGCAACAGGGAGCATTTTACCCTGTCCGGCTACGGACACCTTTTCCGTCTTGTCCGCCAGAACTCTGGCATTCGGACGCATCCTCCCGCATACAACAGGGAGCTTGCTCTTGGCAAGGAAGTTTCCCGCGTTTATACTGCAGCCTTCCAGATAAATTCCCAGCCATGCCAGACTCTCCCCCCAGCACCTCCCCCGCTCCGCGCATTGCTGAAACTGCCGCCGGGAAAATTCTGGCGGGGCTGCTGGCCCTTTTTTACATCTTCCTGGCAACGACGGCGGCAGGCGGGGAATGGCACACCCTTTTCCTTCCCGCCTGCTTTCTGGCGGCAGCCCTCCTGCTGTTCTGCTTCTGTATTCTCCGGGGATACAAGATTCCCAGCCCCGGACTGCCGGGCTGGCTGGCCCTGGGGCTGGGAGGCGGCTATTTCCTTGTCCGGGCATGGTTTTCCCCCTGGTTTTATTATGAGAGCGTAGCGGATCTGGGCCTTATCGCCACGGCCATCGTCATGTTCGCGGCGGGAACGTATGCCGGAGCCGGAAACGGGGAAAAGAGTATTCTTCCCGTACTGGCTGCGGCATTGGGGCTGCTGAATGCCCTGCTGTGGGGGTATCAGAACATAACGGGAACGGAAGCCTCCTGGTTCAGACCGGATTATTCCCTGTTCGGCACGGAAATCCGCAACATCGGATTGTTCGGATACAAAAATTTTTCCGCCCATTTCCTGTCCGTCACCGGTTTTTTCCTTTGCGCATACAGCATGGCTTCCGCCAGAAAATGGGGCATCCGCCTGTTCACGGGATTGGCGCTCATCCTCGTTTCCTTAACGTGCGGCTCGCGGTCCGCCTTCCCAAATGCCCTGGCTGGCGTAACCCTGTGCTTCTTTATTTATACCTCCAGCGTTTTCCGCAATAACAGAAAATTTTACACGGCGTCCATCCTCTTTATTATCCTGCTTTTCCTGGGCACGTCCTATGCCGTGCTGGATTTGTCCCGGGGGGCGGGCAGGCTTGCCGCCCTTCTGGATACATTTTCCTTCGGCAACCGGCTGGACCTGTCCAAACTGGCCTGGGCGCTGGCGGACCAGGCTCCGCTGTTCGGTCACGGCAGCCGGATGTACACCAATCTTTCCACGGAGTTTTTCTCCGGAGCCAACCTACCCAATTTCGCCCACCACGAATACGCGCAAGCCGCCTGCGACTACGGCTATGCCGGGCTGGGGCTGATGCTGGCTCTGCTGGCCCTGTTTCTTATTTTCGGACTCCGGAGCGTTCTGAAATTGTCAGGAGAACATCAACGGCCCAATCCTCTGGGACCGGCGGCGTTCTGCGTATTGTGCATCGCCGCTTTCCACGCCTATGGGGAATTCATCTGGCATAACCCTGCTTTGCTTGGAGCCAGCGCCCTATGCGGCGGCATTACCTGCACGGCCCCTCTTTCCAGGGTGAAGGCTTCGCGCCGAGTCGGCCGCTGGCTTCAAGCGACCGCCGCACTGCTGATGGCCATATTGGCCCTGTGTTATGCGTTTCTGGCTTTTCCGGTCTGGAAAAACTCCCTTCAAGCCGTCCCGGCTTCCTCCGGCAACCGGCTGCCCATGCTGGAAGCGGCCGCCTCCTGCAGCCTGGACCCGGATTTGGTGCGGCGCAACATTCTGCATGCCGCAGGCAGTTCTCCCCCCCCAAACCCGGCCCGACTCAAAGCATTGGAGCATCAGGAAGAAAAAGCGGAACTCCTGAGCCCCGGTAACCACGGCCTGACGGCGGCCAAAAGCCTCCTTTACATCCTCCAGGGACGCCTCACGGAAGCGGAACAGCTGCTCCGCCCGTACGTAGAGAGTCCCGGCAGGTTTGACGACCGCATGTTCGCCTGGACTACCATTTACAATAATATGCTGTATTCCTGGAGTACGGCCATTGCTGCCCAGTCCCCAGGACGCGCCCTGTCCATGGCCATGACGGCCCAACGCCTGATGTCCGCTCAAACAAATCAGTGGCTGTATTACGGGGCTCTGGACCCCGAAGTCAGGAAAAAACACTACTCGCGCCTCAATGAGCTCAAGATGCTCATCATGATGCTCCAGGCCCGCGGAACGACGCCCGACCCCTCCTGGCGGAAATAGTATTTTTTTGGCGGCCAGCTATCAAAGATTGCAGCGTTTAATGATTGAACAGGATGTATCTCATGCTGAACAGAGGCGCCGGCAACCATCTCTGCAAACATTACTGCCAAGACAAAAAATGAACAGTACATGGCGCTTGAACAAGCGGAACGCATTTGCTATGCCATGAACTGCACACCAAACGATATATTAGAATTTATGCCGGAGGAGGCAACGCAACATGACCGATAAAGAATTGAAGAAGCTGAAGGATGATCTCTGGCATTCCGCGGATATACTTCGTGCGGGCGCACACCTGGCTGCCAATAAATACGGACAGCCTATCCTTGGTTTGATTTTCCTGCGTTATGCCGACATCCTTTACAAGCAGTACAAGGAGGAAATTGAGGCTCGTTATCACAAACTCAAAGGCACCCGTATGGAAAAATCCATGAAGGAGATTTCCATCGAGGTTTGTGGTTTCTATCTGCCGCCGGAGGCATATTACGATGCCATCAACGACGCTCCTGATGATGCCAACAAGGCCACCCTTGTGAAAAAGGCCATGGCCGCCATTGAAGAGGACAACGATAAAATGGCCGGTGTTCTGCCCAAGGAAGTATACGGACAGCTTGTGCCGGAGGAAGAGCCGGATCTGCTCTCCAAAATTGTAAAGGTGTTTAAGGACATCCCCGAAAATATCAGCGTTGACCTCTTCGGTGAAATTTATGAATTCTTCCTGGGCAACTTCGCCTTGCAGGAAGGTAAGGACGGCGGTACCTTCTATACCCCCGCCACGGTTGTTCGATATATGGTGGAGGTGTTGCAGCCGACTTCCGGCGACAAGATGTTCCTCGACCCCGCCTGCGGTTCTGGAGGTATGTTTGTCCAGGCAGCTCGATATATGCACAACCATAATACCAGTGCTGGGGATATGATGAAATTCCGTTGCTACGGCGTGGAAAAAGAGCCGGACACCGTTAAGCTGGCAAAAATGAATTTACTGCTGAACAATGTGCGTGGTGAAATCACCGAGGCGAACTCCTTCTATGCCGACCCCTATGATGCCGTTGGCAGATTCGACTATGTCATGGCAAATCCGCCCTTCAATGTAGATGAGGTGGTGTATGAGCGTGTGAAGGACGATGCCCGTTTCAACACCTACGGCATTCCGAAGAACAAATCCAAAACAGCGAAAAAGGCAAGTGACAAAAAAGAAACTGTACCCAATGCCAACTATTTGTGGATTTCCTATTTTGCATCGGCATTGAAGAACAATGGCAAGGCTGCTCTCGTTATGGCAAACTCCGCCTCCGATGCCGGAAACAGCGAATACGATATCCGCAAGAAGATGATTGAGGAAGGTATCATCAGCCAAATGGTGACACTGCCCTCCAATATGTTCTCCTCGGTGACGCTGCCTGCCACCCTGTGGTTCTTTGACAAGGCAAAGGCGCACACCGACAAAAAGGAGGAAATTCTATTTGTGGATGCACGAAATGTGTTCACGCAGATTGACCGTGCCCATCGTAAATTCAGCGAAGAGCAGATTAAGAACCTGGGCATCATTTCCCATTTGTACGAGGGTGATACACAGGCTTTCGCAGATTTGATTGCAGAATATAAAACTGCCCTTGCCGCTGCTCCGGAAACCTCCGAGGACAAGGAAGAAAAGACCAAGACATACTGGCAGGCACAAATTGATTGGCTTACCGAGCGTTTTCCCGATGGTGTGTACTGCGATGTTATTGGTCTTTGTAAGATTGCCAAGCTAAACGGCGAGGACGGCATCATCGACCAGGACTATTCCCTCAACGCAGGTCGGTATGTGGGTGTGGTTATTGAAGACGATGGCTTGACAGCAGAGGAATTCAAGGCGGAAATGCAAAGATTAAGTGCTGATTTTGAGAGTTTAAACATCGAATCTACACAACTCATCTGCGGTATCTCCACAAAACTTAAGGAGATGGGGCTATGAGTTGGGAAATTGTAAAACTCTGCGATTGTTGTCAAAGCATAGCTGATGGGGATCATCAAGCACCACCAAAGGCCGAATCGGGTGTTCCGTTTGTTACTATTTCAAATATTGACCACTTTAATCGTTTTGATTTTTCTGATACGATGTTTGTTCCACAGATGTATTATGATAAACTGGACGAAAAGAGAAAAGCTGTCAAAGGTGATGTGTTGCTTTCTGTTGTTGGTTCATTTGGTATTCCAGTCCTAATAAAAGATGATACGCCGTTTGTGTTCCAACGACACATTGCTATACTTCGGCCAAATCCTAATATCATTATGCCGGAGTTCCTTTACTATACAATGCTTAGCAAATCATTTTATGCTCAGGCAGATGCGTATGCTGTAGGCGCGGCACAACGCACTATCAGCTTAACATCGCTTCGAAAAATGAAAATTGCGATTCCGCCTTTGGAGGCTCAAAACGATATAGTTGCCATACTATCCCAATACGATTCCGCTATCGAAAACAACAACAAACGCATTGCCTTGTTGGAGCAGATGGCTGAAACCTTATACAAAGATTGGTTTTCTTATGAAAAAATCAAGGAAATATCAACCGAAGTAAGGCTACGAGAGGTTATCCAGATAGTACGTGGTCTGTCTTATTCTACTGAAGAAATTGATGTTGATGAAGGAATTAACCTTGTCAATTTGAAGAATATTCAGGCATTCGGAGGCTTTAGACGGGACGGCACAAAAGCCTATAATGGCAAGTATAAGAAGGAACAGGTTGTAATCTATGGTGATTTAATCATGGGTGTCACAGATATGACCCAAGATAGACGTACTGTCGGTTCTGTGGCTATCGTTCCCAACTTACCCAGTATTTCTGTTATTTCTGCCGATTTGATAAAGATAGTTTCGGATATTGATAATGTTTTCCTCTACGCTATGTTCAAATATGGCAATGTATCACGATATATTTCTCAGTTTGCCAACGGTGCCAATGTGCTGCATTTGAGACCACAGGCGGTTCTAAATATCAAGGTGATTCTCCCACCACAGGAAATGATAGACAAATATGTCCGTATCGCAAAACCGCTTATTGAACAGATTGAGATGCTGAATCAAGCAAATGCTAACCTTACCAAACAGCGGGATATGCTCCTGCCCCGTCTCATGAATGGTAAGTTAGAAGTGTAAATACGGGAGGTGACAAAATGGCAAAATATATTACTGAAGATGATATTGAGACAGCCGTTTTAGACAGACTTTCCCACCCTGACTTTGGGTATGATATCATAAAATGTGATGCCGACCCAAGCAAGCGTGAGAACCTCGATGACGGCACGGGACGTTCCTCGAAAAAGGAGTGTGTTTTGCCCTGCGTTTTGAAGGCTTCTCTTGTCAAGATTAATCCCCACATCCCCGAAAGCATCATTGACGATGTGGCGAAAACGCTGATCCGTGATTTCACAGGCACGGACATTGTTGCTACCAACTATGATTTATATGGCAAAATCCGCAATCAAATCAAGGTCAAGGTGCGCCGTAACGGCAGGGATGACTTCGATTTCGTAAAACTGGTGGATTTTGATACTCCCACCAATAACACCTTCACGGCAGTGTCGCAGATGTGGATACAGGGAAAGCTGTACTGGCGCAGGCCCGATGTGCTGATTTTCGTCAATGGTCTGCCTTTGGTGTTCATTGAACTGAAAAACAGCGTGGTGAAGGTAGAAGAGGCCTATAACAAAAATTTGCAGGATTACATCAAGGACATTCCCAATCTATTTGCTTTTAACCAAATCTGTGTCCTGTCCAACGGTCTTGAAACACGGCTCGGCGCCTTCAATGCCACCTATGATTATTTCTTTGAATGGCTGAAGGTAGACAGCGAAAAAGAAAAGCCCGACCGCGCCGGTATCCGTGACAGCGGTGTGTCTATCGTATACTTTATTGACGGCCTCCTCAAAAAGGAGCGACTTGTCGATTATATTGAAAATTTCGTGCTGTTCGATAACCGCAAGTACAAGATTATCGCTAAAAACCACCAGTACCTGGGTGTCAATAACCTCGTCCGTGCTGTGGAACGGAAAGAGGAACTCAAGGGTAAGTTGGGTGTATTCTGGCATACCCAGGGCAGCGGCAAATCCTATTCTATGGTGATGTTCGCCCGTAAGGTGAAACGCAAAATCACAGGCAATTTCACGTTCCTGGTGATTACCGACCGAGATGACCTGGATACGCAGATTCACAAGAATTTTGTGCGCACAGAGGTTATCGGCAACAACGATGAGTGCCAGCCGAAAAATGGTGAGCAGCTCCGTGATTTCCTGCAGAAGAACAAGGAATTTGTGTTCACGCTTATTCATAAATTCCGTTATGACAAAACCAAGAAGTACCCTGTGCTGTCCACACGCAACGATATTTTTGTGATGGTGGATGAGGCGCACCGCACACAGTACAAGGATTTGGCTGAAAATATGCGAGCCGCCCTGCCGAATGCAAACTTCATCGCATTCACAGGCACACCGCTGTTGGGCTCCAAGAGACTGACCAATCAGTGGTTTGGCGATTATGTTTCCGAGTATAACTTCGCCCAATCTGTAGAGGACGGCTCTACCGTGCCGTTGTTCTACAGCCGCCGTGTGCCGGAAGTAGGTCTGACCAACGATTTCCTTGACGATGATGTGGTAGATATTATCGAGGAGGAAAACCTCAATGATGATGAGGCGCGGCTCCTTGAAAATTCCGCCTCCCGCATTTTGGAGGTTATCAAGCGTGATGACCGCTTGGAGAAAATCGCCAAGGATATCGCACATCATTTCCCTCGCCGTGGTTTCCTCGGCAAAGGCATGGTGGTGTCTGTTGATAAATACACCGCTGTTACCATGTATAACAAGGTGCAGCATTATTGGGCAGAGGAAAAGAAAACCATCATTGCTGAGCGTAATACCGCCAAAACAAAGGATGATCGTGCCAGGCTGACCGCTATCCTTGATTATATGAATCATGTGGAGATGGCAGTCATTATTTCCGAAGAGGCGGATGAAGTGAAGAAGTTTGCCTCCAAGGGTCTGGACATCACGACTCATCGGGCAAAAATGAATGCAATCACCGTTGACGGAAAGGATATCGAGGATAGATTCAAAGAGCCGAATGACAAATTGCAGCTCGTTTTCGTGTGTGCGATGTGGCTCACAGGCTTTGATGTCAAAAACCTTTCTACCCTTTATCTGGACAAGCCGATGAAATCCCACACGCTTATGCAGGCTATCGCAAGAGCCAATCGCGTGTATCCCAACAAGCCTTGCGGCATCATTGTGGACTATGTGAATGTGTTTAAGTACATGAAAAAGGCACTTTCCGATTATGCCGTTCCCGATGATGAAACTCTTATGCCAGCGAAAAATGTGGATGAACTGATTGATCTGCTCAACTCCTGCATTAATGAGGGAGATGCATTTTTGCAGACGCTTGGCGTGTCCCTGGACAGCATTCTTGGGGAAAGCAGTACATTCGATAAACTTGATGCCTTCCGCAGTGCATACGATACAGTGGTCGCAAATGACGAAAGCAAGGATAAATTTAAGGTTATCACAAATAAGATGATTAACCTATACGAAGCATCCAAGCCGGAAATCTTTGAGCGCCATTGGGATAATGAGAAATTCTCACCCCTTGCCTATATCCACGGCCTGCTGCATAACAAGATTGATGATGAGAAAATCCAACGTGCCAGAAATCGCATGGCTACCGTCCTTGACAGCAGCGTTACCTCTGCTACGGCGGAGGACAAGCAGAGGGAATATGCCATCCACGGCACGAAGGTGATTGACCTCTCCAAAATCAATGTGGATGAACTGCGGGCAGAAATCAAGAAAGCCGTTTATAAAGCAGTGGAAATTGATGACCTCAAGGCATTCATGGAAACAGCTTTGCAGAAGATGATCAGCCGGAACTGTACCCGTCAGAAGTTTTCACAGCGGTTTAAGGGCATTATTGACCGTTATAACGCAGGCGGCTCGGAAAATGAGGATTATTACGAGCAGCTTGTAAAACTGCTTGAGGAAATGCAGAAGGAGCAGGAGCGCCCCAAGGCGGAAGGCCTGTCCGAAGAGGAACTGGAAGTTTACGACCTGCTCGTCCGTGGTAAAAAACTGACACAGGAAGAGGAGCAAAAAGTCAAACTGGCTGCGAAAAATCTGTTCAAGAAACTGACAGAGGAGAAAACCCAATTGCTCGTTGTGGACTGGTACAAGGATGACCAACCAAGAATGAAGGTGAAATCCGCCATTGAGTATGCCTTGAATGAGGATTTGCCGGATAGCTATGACAAGGATTCCTTTGATGCCAAAACCAACCTTTTGCTCAATCACTTTATAGATATGGCAATCCAAGGCTATGGATGGATTGCTGCATAGTACAAACAGAAAAAGTCCACACTCAAGGTTTTATCCTTTGGCGTGGTCTTTACTTCTGTTGCCGCCCGAAGAAAATCGGTTAAAAATCAGTTTTTTGCACTAATCCCTAACCGCAACTCTCTTTATCCGGTTTCTTTTTTACCGGATTCCACGTCAGCTTATTTGTCCACGGAACACAGAGCGTACTGCAGCCAGAAAGATGAAAAGCCGACAGTTGGCGCAGCAAGTCCGCACAGGCGTTACGCCGGAATTTTAAGCGGATTCAGCTATCTTCCGCCGGAAGCGGCAGCCTCTCCGGAACAGAATCGTTTGTTTCTTTTTCCCCCAACCGCGGACTGCCCCGGTTGGCGGTCCCGTAAAACGCATGTCCCGACGCAGCTCAACAGAAAAAAACTTTCCCGGCTCTATTCCTTTATCGAATCTTTTTGTATGAACATAACCATCAAACGAATTTATGACCCCAAGGAACCCGGGGACGGATACCGCGTCCTGGTGGACCGGCTCTGGCCCCGCGGCATTTCCAAGGAAAAAGCTTCCTGGGACGAGTGGCTGAAGAACATAGCTCCATCCACGGCGCTCCGCCAGTGGTTTGCTCATGATCCAGTCAGATGGGACGCATTCCGCAAAAAGTACGACGAGGAACTGGATGGAAACGGAGAAGCCGTTTCCCATCTGCTCCGGCTGGCGCGGAAAGGGAAGGTTACGCTGCTGTACTCCGCCAGAAATACGGAGCACAACGAAGCTGCGGCTCTGAGGGATTACCTTTTGCAACGGTTTGCTTCATAAATAGAAGCATATTCCTGCACAAACTCCATCCGCAAGCCCCAAATGCTGTCACGGGAACCTATGATACGGCAGGATTTCTTCTCTCGTTCATGAACAAGCGAAGAAAATGGAAAGGAGGTGAATACAATATGGCCAGCAGTTCCCACATGGGTGGAAGTCATAAGGGCAGTTCCAAAAAACGCTCCGAGACTACCACAAGCAAAACCGGGCGGCGCATCAAACGCGATGCTTCAACCGGGCAGTTTATGAGCGATAAAAGCTCAGGCTCCAAGGAAAAACATTAATACCCGCGAGTTTTCCGCCTGATTCAGGCTCCGGATCCGATCCGGAGCCTTTTTATTTTTCTCCGCATCCGGAACACGAGGAAGTTTTCCGCCATCCACTCAGGCCCAACGCTTCAAAAGCTCGAAGGCCCAACGCTTCAGGGGCTTTCCGGTCTCCGCGAATCACAACGGCAAAAGGCTCTTCCCTGCCCGGAGCATAATACGCGGCCCGCAGAACCAGTTCCTCTCCATCCGGATGGGCGTAAACACCCACGGGCGTGGAACAGTTCGCACCCAGACGTACCAGGAAAGCCCGTTCCGCCAGCGCACAGGCAAAAGATTCCGGATCATTGATGCCTTCCAGCATTTCCGCCGTCTCCCTGTCCGAGGAACGGCATTCCATTCCAACGATGCCCTGCCCCACAGCAGGAATAAAAACTTCCACCGGCAGGGGACGCATGTAAAGTTTTCTTCCTTCCACAAGGGTCTCCGGCGCGTACAGCCCCAAGCGTTCCAAACCGGCCCTGGCCAGAATCACGGCATCCCAGCCGGGATGTTCCACCAGCTTTCCCAAACGCGTAGGCACATTCCCCCGCAGATTTTCAAACCGCAGGCCGGAACCCCAGTACGTGCGCGCCATCAGGCGTCGGCGCACGCTTCCGGTAGCCAGCGTTCCGGAACCGTTCCAGTCCGGTTCTTTCGTGATAAGCACATCCTCCACGGCAGCACGGGGCAAGACGGCGGCCAGCGTGAAGCCGGAAGCAAGCTCGCTCGGCACATCTTTGAGGCTGTGCACCGCTACGTCAATGCGGCCATCCCGGAGGGCGGTCTCCAGTTCCTTAATGAAGATCCCCTTGTCCACCATGCCGGAAACGCGGGCCACATCCGCCAGAGGAACATCCGTGCGGCGGTCCCCAATAGTATGGATGATTTCACAGCGCACGTCCAGTTCCGGGTAACGGAGGGAAAGGGCAGCACGGACCATATCCGCCTGGGCCAGGGCCAGGGCGCTCCCGCGGGTGCCGATGATGAGGGTATTTTTACTGGTCATAAAGAGCGGAATCCGGAAAATATCTGGAAATGCTGTCCCGGATGATGGCCTCGCACCGGGAAACCTCCTGCTCTCGGCTGCGCTTGGCTTCATCCGCCAGCTGGGTGAGGGTATCAATATCGTAGAGATACACTTCGTCAATATCCGCCACGTCCGGAGAAATGTTGCGCGGCACGGAAATATCAATCAAAAAGAGGGAGCGGTATTTACGGGAGGCGCGCAAAGGCAGAAGCGTTTCCCGGGTGATGATGCAGTGGGGAGCAGCGGTGGCGGCCACCACCACGTCAATATCCCTGAGATAGTTCCCCCACACGTCATACCGGATGGCCTGGCCGCCGATCATGCCCGCCAGCTCTACCGCACGGTCAAAGGAGCGGTTGGCCACATAAATGCCCTCAGCACCCCGGGCATGAAGGGCGCGCCCCGTAACGCGGCTCATCTCGCCCGCCCCCAGAATAAGGACGCGGGTGCCGGAAAGATCCCCGAAAATTTGTTCCGCCAGCTCTACTGCCACGGATCCCACGGAGGTTGCCCCGGCATGAATCTGGCTTTCCGTCCGCACTTTTTTACCGATCGTAAAGGCTTTCTGAAAGGTTTTGTTGGCGCAGGCCGCAGTTACTCCGGCATCTAGGGCCGTCTGGTAGGCCGTTTTTACCTGGCCGAAGATTTCCGTTTCCCCCAGCACCATGGAATCCAGGCCGCTCAGCACGCGGCACAGATGGCCTAAAGCATCTTCTCCCTGATGGCTGTAAAAATAAGAAGCCATATCCAGTTTCCCGCGCCCATCACCCAGAAAATGGGATAAAATGTGCTCCTGCGCATTTTCCGGAGCGTTGGACCAATAATAAATTTCCATGCGGTTGCAGGTGGAAAGCACAACGCACTGGTCCACTCCAGGAAGGGAACGGATGCGCTGTCCTTCCTCCCGGAGTTTATGGGACGGCACGGCAAACCGCTCCCGTATTTCCACGGGAGCGGTCCGGTGATTCAATCCTAAACAAACCATTCTCATCAACTTACCAGGAAAATGCTCATGGATGCAATAAAGAGGGCCACGCAGCAGCAGGCCAACATCCTTCCCGGAATGCCGCGGCGGTAGATGAACCACAGCAGGACGCTGTAGCCTGCCGTGAGAAGAATGACAATGGATGCCTTGGCCGCATTAATGGGGAGAGGCCCCCGCCACCCAAACCATTCCCCAAGCAGAAGAAGGAGGAATGCCACAAGAACTAGGCGCTTCATGCTGGCTTCCAATGTACGGATGGGAGGAAGCACACGGCAGGTGCCGGGAATCCGGTGTCTTTTAAGACATTCATTCTGCATGCAGAACGCCGCCCCCGCGGCAGCGGCCAGGCCGCCGGCTCCATAGGACATCATGGCTATGCCCACATGCGCCGTCACCCAGAAGTCATGCGTGCCCTGCACGTCCGCTCCGGAACGGCCTATCAGCAGGGAAAAAACCGTCAGCACGGCAATAGCCGGAGCCGTAAAGATGCCAAGCACGGACATTCGGTAAGCACGTCCCAGCATCAGATAAAAGAGATTGATGCTCCAGGAGAGGAAGAAGAGCACCTCTGAAGCGCCGCGGATGGGACACATTCCCGTCTGGTACGCTTTGACGCATAGCGCCCCTGTCTGGAGAACAAAGAGGCACGCCATCCAAAGATGGGCATATAAAAACCGCCGACCGGAAGCCAGCAGGCGCCATCCCAGCCCTGTGAAAGCCAGGGAGAGGATGAGAGAGGCAATGGCCCACCAGTTATCGTTCATAAATCCGGCCCGGAAATGGTTCAGGAACGCAAATCGCGCTCAATGACGGCATATGCCTGGTGGTTATGGATGGATTCAAAATTTTCCGCTTCCACCCGGTACCAGCTGAAGGCGGAATGACTCTGCGTTTTCAACGCCACGTTGCGCACCAGATCTTCCACAAAGACAGGGTTTTCATAAGCCTTTTCCGTCACCCATTTTTCATCCGGCCTTTTCAGCACGCTGAACAGGGAGCAGCTCGCGCAGGATTCCACCAGGTCAATCAGGTCTTCAATCCAGACGGGCCTGGAAGCAAAACGCACGGAATAAGTAACCAGCCCGCGCTGGTTGTGGGCTCCGTAGGCACTCATGGCTTTGGAGCAGGGGCACAGCGTCGTCACGGGAACGATAACTGTCAGCTTGAAATCAGCCAGTTTGTTGTTCGCTTCCGCCTCCATCTCAAACCGGACAACGTAATCCATGAGCCCTTCAATTCCGGTCACAGGAGCGTTTTTGGAGCGGAAAAACGGGAATTCCATTTCCACATGGGAACGGCGGGCGGACAGACGGCGGAGCAGTTCCCGCGGAATGGCCAGGGCCGTATGCACATCCAGCAAAGGGCCATGCTGGTGCAACGCCTCCACAAAACGGCTCATATGGGTGCCCTTGAATTCTTCCGGCAGATCCACCGCCAGAGAAACCGTCGCCACAGTGGACTGGATGCGGTTGAGCTTGTCCTGTATCTGGATGGGGAAGCGCAACCCTTTTACGCCCACCCGGTCAATGGAAATATTGCGCGTATCCGCCTCGGACTGGGTATCTTTCAGTTCCTGCATGGGGAAAAAGGATAATGGGTGGAAATAAAGCGGGAGTCTGCCCTGTTACCGGACAAACTCCCGCCTGCAAAGACAATTCTACCGAAAGAGATTTTCCTTGGGGCTTGTTACGGCAGAAGGTTGATGGAACGGGCCCGCTTGATTTCACGGGTTACCTTGCGGTGCATCTTGGCGGACAGCCCGGTCACACGGCGGGGAAGAATCTTGCCGGTTTCAGAGGTGAACTTGGACAGAAAATCAGGGTTGAGCAGATTGACCTGATCCATCGGGATGTCGAGACGGCGGCGCGGCATCTGGCGATTGCACGTGCGGAAACGAATACGGCGTTCTACAGTCTTGGGTTCAGTGGACATAATAATAAAGATAATCGATAAGCCGAACCAGTTAACGCATTTCACGATGAAGCGTGCGGCGCTTCAGGAAAGGATTGTACTTAATCTTTTCCAGGCGTCCGGGAGTACGCAGGCTTTTTTTATTGCGCGTGGTGACGTAGCGGGACGTAGGCTTTCCTTCGGCTTTGGCCTCGGTGCATTCGAGGATGATGATGTCTCTTGGCATGATGAAAATGTGTTACGGGGGAGGATTTATACACTATTCTTCGTCATCGTCAAGAGAAACAGATAAATCTACATCATTTTGTCCTCCCGCAAAGCCCAGGGCCACTCTGGGACGGAACCTGGCATTCTGGCCTTTTTCCTTTTCCCACTGGGCCTGGCATTCCACGGTAAGCCGCGCAAAGGGGATGGCCTCCAGGCGCAAAATGGGAATGACTTTGTATGACATTTCGCAGATGCCATATGTTCCGTTGTCAATGCGGGCGAGCGCCTGCTCGATTTCATACAGGCCGTCCTGTTCCTTGGAAAGCAGGCTGAGCGCAAAATCACGGTCATAGGCGTCACTGCCGGCATCCGCCTGGTGCTCCCCGGAACCGGAAGCCTCACTGCCTTCCGGATGATTCCGGAGAGTGTCGCGGGCCACGCCGCTCATGCTGTCCAGAGCCCTGTCGCGCAAGTCCAGCAGATGCTGGCGCTGCATCTGCACGAAGGGTTCCCATTCAGGGTTGGCGGCCAGTTCCGCCCTGGCGGCGGCAATGGCTTCCGCCTGTTCGTCCGTCAATTCATTTTTCGCGGGAGCCGGAGCCGGGGCAACGGGAGCGGGAGCGGCTTTTTTAACCGGAGCCTTTTTGACCGCTTTCGGAGTCGGTTTCTTTTCCACCTCTGCGGCGGCGGAGGTATCCTTTTTGGCGGGCTTGGCGTCTTTTTCCGGTTCAGCCGCCTTTTTCCTGCAGCACTTCTTCTTGGCGGGAGCCTCCAGGTCTACAGCGGTCTTGCAATCGGACTTCCCGCAGGTCTTTTTCTTGGAAGCCGGGACTTCCTTGGCGACGGTCTTGCTATTGGTTTTCTTGGGAGTAGGCATAGGAGGTATCTCTATGGGCTGAGGTTGACAATATTTCACGAACAGAGGGCGGAACCCGCCCCGCTGACTAGACTATGAGACATTACAAACGCCCAAATGTTCATTCAAGAAAATTCAGTTATGAAACAAGTCATTTTTCCCCTTCCCGCACCCGTTATTTCCCTGTCGGGATTTTAGCGGAAACATACCTCTTTTAACCTTTTCAACGCCCGGTAAAATTCTATATTGGCATTATATGACAGCTTCAACCATTCCCTCCATCGGTATTGACTTCGGAGGCACCTCCATCAAAATGGGGGTCGTCAAGGGCGCGGAAGTAATCGCCCACGCTCCTTCGATAGCCACTCAGGAATACGGCAATCCCGATCAGCTGATTGAAGCCATAGCCCAGTTCGTGAATATGCTGCGGCTGAACCACCCGGAAGTGCAGGCCATCGGCATGGGAATGCCTGGGTTCGTCAATTTTTACCAGGGAACCGTTTACACGCTTACCAACGTTCCCGGTTGGAACAATGTTCCGGTAAAGGACATGCTCCAGGCAGCCTGCGGACTGCCCGTATACGTGGAAAACGACGCCAACTGCATGGCTTATGCGGAATGGAAGCTGGGCGCCGGAAAAGGGAAAAGGCATCTGGTCTGCCTGACCCTCGGCACCGGCGTTGGCAGCGGCCTGATCGTGAACGGAGAACTTCTGCGTGGGGCTACCTGCTCCGCCGGGGAGCTGGGGCAGACGAGCATCGACTACCGGGGGCGACTGGGCCATTACGGCAACCGCGGCTCCCTGGAGGATTATGTGGGCAACAGGGAAATAGCTGCGGATGCACGCACGCTTTACGCCAGCCACGGCATTGACAAGGCCATTGTGGACTGCAACCCCATCGCTTTGGAACGGGCCGCATTGGCGGGTGATGAAGTGGCTGAACAAGTATGGCGGGACCTGGCCGTAAAACTCTCCTGCGCCCTGATGAATTGCTGCTATCTCCTGAACCCGGAAGCCATCATCATCGGCGGGGGCGTGGCCAAGGCCAAAACCCTGCTTTTCCAGCCCCTGCAGGAAATCATGAAAGCCCAGCTCGCCGCCCCTCTGGTGGAATACCTCGAAATCCTTCCCGCCCAGTTCGGTACGGAGGCGGGTATCCTGGGGGCCGCCCATCTGGCCCTCAACACCCACTTCGGAGAAACATTCCGGGCCTGATCTCGTGTCTTCCTCCCAAATACTCAGACTCGCCCGCAAACTGGAATTGACGGCGGAACAGGAACGGGATTTTCTGGACGCCATGCAGGCCGGGAACCGTTCCAGAAGCGCGCTGGTCATTACACCGAAGGCTCCGGAAGGCTACCGGCCGCCCCTGCCGGCAAAAAACACGCCGCAGGAATGGGGGCATTCCTCCATCCTGGCGCTCCCGCCGGGAGAGACAGAAACCAAACCCGGCTCCCTGCCGGATTACGAATGCGGCTATTACTATCCGCTGGATCTCTCGTCCGTCTGGGAAACGGCCCCTCTGGCGCATCTTCCGTTTCGTCCGGGACGCTGCCTGGACATGTGCGCGGCGCCGGGAGGAAAAAGCATTCTGGCGCAAACGCGGGTATCTCCTCAGGAGCATGTTTCCAATGAGGTGCATCCGAAGCGCCTGGGCATTCTGCGCCACAACCTGCTTCGCTGCGGCTTCACCAATCTGTACACCCAGCGCCTGCGCCCGGACCAGTGGGCGGAGATGGCCCCCGGGTGTTTTGACCTCATTCTGGCGGACGCCCCGTGCAGCGGGCAGTCCCTGCTGGCTAAAGGCATTCCCAACCCCGGCTGTTTCAATTCCTCCGTCACCGGAGGGAATGCCAAGCGGCAGCGGGGCATTCTGCTGGCCGCCCTCCGGTGCCTGGCTCCCGGCGGCTTCCTGCTGTACACTACATGCACCTACGCTCCGGAGGAAAATGAACGCAATGTTCTGTACCTGCTGAAGCGCCATCCGGATCTTCACACCGTAACCGTGCCGGAGCTGGAACATTACCGTTCCTCCCTGACGCAGGAAGCCTGCTACCGGCTCATGCCCTTCCACGGAGCGGGAGCGGGCGGTTTCACCTGCCTTCTGCGCAAGGATGGAAACCATTCTCTCCCGCCATCCCTGCCGGATGAATTGAAGGCATGGCCCATTCACTCCATGAATTGCTGAAAAAAGATGAAGATAGGCATTTTTTCCGACTTGCACGACCGAACAGACCATCTGGAGCCAGCCATGCACCGGATGCGCCTGCTGGGCTGCGGACATTTCATCTTCCTGGGCGACTGCACCACCCCCGAGAGTTTCCGGCGCCTGCTGGAGCTGACGGAGGACTTTCCTCTGGACGCCGTTCCGGGCAACAATGACTACGACGTGGAAACCATGCGGCGGATGGCCGCCAGTTCCCCGGCGGCGCGCCTGCACCCGGAACATGCCCTTATCACCCGGTACGGCATGAAACTTTCCCTCTCCCATTACCCAAAATACGCCTTGAGAGAAGCGCGCAGCGGAAACGCAGACGCCGCCCTGTACGGCCATACCCACCAGGCCGTGAGCGAAAGATGCGGCGGCTGCCTGCTGGCCAATCCCGGAGAACTCCAGGGCAGAACCGGACGCATCGGCTTCGGCGTCCTGGATACGGAAACCCGCATCATCAACCTGCATAACCTGGACTTTCACGCCCCATGAATACGCTGGACGTCTGCTGTGCCCTGATTGAACTGCCCGCCGCACGAGGCCCTCTTCTTCTGGGCGCCAAAAAGAAAACGGGGCAGTCCAACGGGCTTCTTTACGAATTCCCCGGCGGAAAAGTGGAACCAGGGGAGAATGCCCGGCATGCCGTCATACGGGAAATACGGGAAGAACTGGGATGCACCGTCTTCCCCGTCCGCATGCTCACCCCCGTACGGCACCGGGAGCCCGAACGCGTTATCCGCCTTATCCCTTTTCTGTGCCGTCTGGAACTTTGCGCCCTGCCCCGGCCCCTGGAACATGAAAACCTGGGGTTCTTCTCCCGCCGTACGCTGGAAGAACTGCCCTGGGCGCCAGCGAACCGCCTTGTGTTAAAGGAATGGCTGGAAGAACACCGCTGAAAGCAGCATTCCTTTCAAACTCAATCGCTCCACGGGAAAGTCCCGTCCATGTCTGAAAAGATTGCAAAAACACCTTGGAACATTCCTTCCCATGAGGTATACAAGGCGGTGGCTGCTGCACTCGTCATCACCTGGCAAAGTGGCCCGGACCGATATTACAACCTAATGGGGGCAGCCCCGACGCAGGGCTGACTACGTCCTATACCGGAAAAGTCAAAACAGCGGCGGAAGTCCCCGCTCTATTGAGGCACGGGAACGTGGCTCACAGCCAGAGACGGTGCAGCGGTGTCTTTTTTCCATCACCTGAATCCAGAAAGCTCGTTCTTTCAACGTTTCTCCCTTCCTTGAGTCCGCAGGTCAGCCGGGATTCCCCGCTTGGGCGACATTACTACTTTCGGGGTTAACTGCCTTTCCCCGCTCTTCTCACCCTCGCAGCATTTACAAACACGGAGAAGCTAATTCCCCAAAAGATCGAATGCGGCCACCGACAACTGCCGCCTTCAGATATTTCGTGGCCCTCCATTCCCGCTCCTTCCGTCACTGGACGAGAAGGAAGAAAGGAAATATTATTAGTTAATAAACAGCAACTGTTAATAAACATAATAATCCCTTAGACATTTCCGGAAATCATGATAGGATCATGCTCCGTTGCGGAAAAGTTTTTAACATCCGTGCAACTTTTTCATTATTGCGAAGTATAATATAGTCGTGAAGGGATTCATCAAACTCATCATCGTCATTGCCGTTCTCGGAGGCATCTGGTTTGCCTGGGAACAGTGGAAAGGAAATGAAGCCATCCAGGTGGATTACCAGACAGAACCTCTTGCAAAAGGAGACCTGATGATCACCATCGAAGCAACCGGCGTCACGGAGCCTGATGAACTGGTAGATGTAGGCGCCCAGGTCAGCGGAATCATCATGGAGTTCGGCAAGGACCTGAACGGCAAGGTGGTGGATTATTCCAGCCCTGTAAAAGCCGGTCAGATGCTCGCGGAAATCGACAAGCTTCCCGTGCAGCTGGACGTTCAGAGGGAGGAAGCCTCCAAAGCACAGGCCATTGCCGGAATCGCCCGCGCCAAGGCGGACATCCAGCAGGCCAAAGCCAAGCACCAGCAGGCCAGACTGGACCGGGAACGAGCGGAAAAGCTGGGGCCGGGGGATGCCCTGTCCAAATCCAGCTACGACCAGTATATTGCAGATGAAGAAACCGCCCGCGCCAACGTAGCCGTGGCGGAAGCCTCCCTGCAGGAAGCGGAAGCCTCCCTGAAACAGGCGGAAGCCGCGCTGAAAAAGGAAATGCGCAACCTGGAATACACCACCATCAAGTCCCCCGTGGACGGCGTCGTGGTCAAACGACTGGTCAACATAGGCCAAACAGTGGTTTCCAGCATGAGCGCCTCCAGCCTGTTTTACATCGCCACAGACCTTTCCAAGCTGAAAATTTGGGCCGCTGTGAACGAGGCGGACATCGGCAGCATCCGCAAGGGGCAGGAGGTATTGTTCACCGTAGACGCTTTCGCCGGCCGCAAATTCAAGGGAACGGTGGACAAGATACGGCTGGACGCAACCATGACGTCCAATGTAGTCACTTACATCGTGGACATTGATGTACCCAATCCGGACAAACTTCTTATCCCCTATCTGACGGCCAATGTCCAATTCGTGGTGGAGGACATACGAAACGCTTTCCTCGTTTCCAATGCGGCCCTCCGCTTCCGCCCGGAACCGGAACTGGTCAGCGCTGAACAAAAAGCGGCCTTTGACCGGATGCAGCCGGAGCTGGCCGCCCCCGTCCGGGACGGTCAGAAGAAAAAAGCCGTGGTTTGGGAATTGCGGGACAATCTTCTTTATCCCCACCTGGTCACCAAAGGGGAAAGCAACGGCATGCTGACGGCCATTGCGGGAGAAACGCTCCGGGAAGGAATGGAAATCGTCTCTACGGCGCAGATATTGAACCGCTCCGACAGTTCGGAGAACGGTTCTTCCGCATCCGCCGGCGGGGAAAATCCGTTCGCGCCCAAGATGCCCCCGCGCCGCAAGCCGAGCACAGGCAACACGAAAACGCCAGCCTCGGCTGGAAATGACGGTCCGCCCCCGCCTCCCTAACTCCGGGAGAACGCCCTCATTCGACCTCTTAACCATTCTTTTTTACCGCATCAAGCATTCCAACAACGTGATTCGCTTACGTGACATAACCAAGGTGTACCACTTGGGAGAAATAGACCTTCAAGTGCTCAAGGGCATCACCCTGGATATCAACGAGGGGGAATTCGTCTCCCTCACGGGGGCTTCCGGTTCAGGAAAATCCACCCTGATGAATATCCTGGGCTGTCTGGACCGTCCAACCTCAGGCCATTACTATATTGCCGGGGAAGACGTCGCCAAATTCAACGCCGCAGAGCGCGCCACGCTCCGGAACAAGCGCATCGGATTCGTCTTCCAGAACTTTAACCTGCTCTCCCGTACCACGGCCCTGGAAAACGTGATGATGCCTGCCGTATATGCCCACCCTGCCCTCAGCATGAAAGCCATGCGCGAACGTTCCGTGGAATTGCTGAATTTGGTTGGGCTTTCCGACCGCATGGACCACACCCCGGCCCAGCTTTCCGGCGGGCAGCAGCAGCGCGTAGCCATTGCCCGCTCCCTCATCAATAACCCCAGCATCCTGCTGGCGGACGAACCAACGGGAAACCTGGACTCCACCACCTCCAAGGAAGTGCTGCACATGTTCAAGGATCTGAACCGCCAACAGGGAATCACAGTCATCCTGGTGACGCACGACCCCAAAATAGCCGCCTTCACGGACAGGGCCATCAACATGGCGGACGGCCTTATCTGCGAAGGGATTTCCGATATGCTTAGCAAGGACGACGTATGAAATTCCTTCCTCTCCTTAAAACCTGCATCAGGGCCCTGGTGCGCAATCCCATGCGCGCGGCCCTCACCATCCTGGGCATCATCATCGGCATTGCCGCAGTAATCGCCATGGTGGAAATCGGCCAGGGATCTACGCTTCAAATTAAAAATACCATTGCCTCCATGGGAGCGGACACACTGAATATCCGCCCCGGAGCCATCTCCAAAAGCGGCGTCAATACCGGCGCGGGCGGACGGGCCTCCCTGACCAACGCGGACTGCGAAGCCATCGCGAAGGACTGCCCCATGGTGCTGCGGGCTACCCCCGTGGTGCGCGCCAGCGGCCAGGTTATTTACGGCAACAAGAACTGGAGCCCGGAAACCGTAGAGGGCGGTTCCGTGGAATACCTGAAAATCAAAAGCTGGTATGACATGGCGCGAGGCCAGCCCTTCTCCGAGGAAGATGTGGAGCAGGCCAGGCGCGTGTGCGTCATCGGCCAGACGGTGGCCAAAGAACTCTTCGGGGACGAAGACCCGCTGGGCAAGGATATCCGCATCAAGAATGTCATGTTCAAAGTCATCGGCATCCTTCAGAAAAAAGGGGCTAACATGATGGGACGCGACCAGGACGACTCCATCATCCTCCCGTGGACGAGCATCCGCTACCGCCTCCAGGGGCTGGGCGGCGGTTCCACCACCACTTCCACCGGCAACAGCACCACCACCTTCAACCGGGCGGATAAATACACTGCCAGTTCCGTGGATTACTACACGGAAACTACGGACCAGCCCTATACGGACGCTCCCCATCCGCGGCGCTTCAACAATATTGATTCCATCATGGCTCAGATTTCAGACCCGGAACGTTCCTCCGAGGCCATTGACCAGATTACGGAAGTGATCCGCGCCAAACACAACCTCAAGGACGGCCAGCTGGACGATTTCCGGGTATGGGACATGGCGGAAATGTCCCGCGCCATGAGCAGTACCACGGAAGTGATGACCAATTTGCTGATGATCGTGGCCATGATCTCTCTGGTCGTCGGCGGCGTCGGCATCATGAATATCATGCTCGTTTCCGTCACGGAACGGACCAAGGAAATTGGCCTGCGCATGGCGGTGGGCGCCCGTCCGCAGGATATTATGCGCCAGTTCCTGCTGGAAGCGGTGCTGCTCTGCGTGGTGGGCGGCGCGCTGGGCATCATGCTCGGCAAGGCGATCTCCATCATCGTCAGCCGCACCATGAACTGGGCCACAGCCTCCTCCCCGGAAGCCATGGCTCTGGCTGTAGGCGTCTCCGTATTCATCGGCCTGGCCTTCGGATGGTACCCCTCCTGGAAGGCGTCCAAGATGGACCCCATTGATGCCCTTCGCCACGAATAACACCTTACTTTTTATTTTTCCATGTCATCCACGTTCAAACATCTCCCCCTTCTGGCCGCCTGTTTCCTTGGCTCCTGCATGGTAGGCCCGGATTTCCGGACGCCGGCCAATGACCTCCCCGCCACGTGGGAGGCGAACAGGCCCCCCCACAGTTCGGACAAAGATTTGCGTTCCTGGTGGAATATCTTTGGAGACCCCCAGCTCAACCGCCTGGTCTCCACCTCCCTCAACAACAATCCGGACATGAAGGTGGCTTTGCTCCGCATCCGGGAGGCCAGGGAAAAACTCCGCGTCTCCCAGGCATCCCTGCTTCCCTCCGCAGACGCCAGCGCCGGGTGGAGCCTGTCCCCGGACAGAGGTTTTCGCAGCTCCACTTCCCAGAACTTCTCCCTGGGAGCGTCCACCTCCTGGGAGCTGGACCTCTTTGGCGGCAACCGGCGTTCCATCGAGGCCTCCCGCGCCTCCCTCATGTCCACGGAAGCTTCCGCAGGAGCCGTGCGCACAGCCCTGCTGGCGGACGTCGCTACGGCCTACTTTGACTGGATTACCGCCTGCGAACAGCTCCGCATCGCCAGGGAACAACTGGAAATCCAACGCAGCACCCTCACCATTGCGGAAAAACGCTACAAAACGGAATTCGCCCCCCGTCTGGATGTGGAGCAAGCCACCTCCACCGTCGCCTCCACGGAAAGCCGCATCCCGCAACTGGAAGCACAGGTGGCCTCCTCTAAAAACCAGCTCGCCGTGCTGCTGGGCACCTATAATTCCCGTGTAGAACTGACGCTGCCCAAAGCTTCCGTTTTTGAGAAAACGCCCGTCGTTCCGGTAGGCCTCCCCTCCGAACTCCTGCGGCGCAGGCCCGACGTTATCGCCGCTGAGGCGGACCTGCACGCGGCCGTGGCCAACGTGGGCGTAGCCGTAGCGGATCTGTACCCGCGCTTCAGTCTGACGGGCTCCCTTTCCAGCCGCGGCGGAGATTTCGGCCAGCTCTTCAGGGAAAACAACAACGCGTGGTCCCTGGGAGGGAATCTGCTCCAGCCCCTGTTCCAGGGCGGAGCCCTGAGAGCCACGGTACGCGCCCAGAAAGCCGCAGCGGAACAAGCTGCGGAAACTTACCGCAAAACGCTCATTACCGCCGTCTCCGAGGTGGAGGACGCCCTGATCGCCTATGGCAGCTATACATCCCAGATGCAATACCTGCACAAGGAAAACAACGCCAACAGAGAAGCGTTCCAGCTCTCCCGCACCCTGTACATCAACGGCGAGACGGACTTCCTGAACGTGATCACCGCCCAGCGTTCCTGGCTCAGTTCGGAGGAATCTCTGGTCACCATGAAACAGAACATCCGCAAGGCCGTGGTGCAGCTCGCGCGCGCCCTAGGCGGAGGGTGGTAACCGGCAGCTCCCTCCAAAAGGCCGGAGTCGCCATCCCCGGTAAACGGAACCCTGATTTTTCAACAGGGGACAGGGCAGCAAGGAAATGACTGAAGAATCATTCTTTTGCGCCCCCACGTTCAGATTAAAAAAGGCCCGCAAGAATAGGAACTAATAAAACTATCCGGAAACTTCCGATGGGATTGAACAGATAGCCAGGGTTCAGGTTAAGAACACTCTTCAGCCACTTCTTTCATTACTGCGTCAATAAGGTTCCGGGTTTTCACGCCGGGCAGCACGTTTAGGTCCATGCGGTTCATCGCGTAGCCGAAGGAAAGGCCGTGGGCCGGATCCGCAAAGGCATGGGAACCGCCCGCCCCTGCATGACCGAAGCCGCCGGAGCCGAACAGATGGCGCAGCTTGCGGCCTGTGGCGGGGTCTGTGGGATCATGCATGAAGCCGCAGGAAAAGGCGGTGGGCGTTTTCAGCGTCAGGTCCGGACCGTCAATGACGACGTTCCGCATCCAGCCGCGCACGGCGGACGGAAACACCCGGAGTTCGTCCAGTCCCAGGCAGGCCTGGTAGAACTGCGCCATGCCGCAGGCGGAAGCCACGCCGCCGAAGGCCGGAACTCCGGACACCCACGCTTCCGGCGTGTTCATCTGCCGCACACTGTTCAACCCTATCAGAGTATTGAACGCACGGTGTACGGGCGTGCCCTTGTTCATGTATTCCAGATAAAACGGCGTCCCCATGTTGGACATGTCCATCTTGCCGGGATACAGCGTCGCCACGCGGTTCCATTCGGATTCCGGCAACCTGATGTAAAAGTCCAGATTCAACGGTTTGCGGATGTATTCCTCCCAGTAACGCCACAGGCGTTCCCCGGTCAGCCGCAGCATGAGTTCATCAAGCATCACCCCGTAAGTATGCGGATGGTAGCCGTGTTCCGGCGGCTGCCACGCCGGAACGGTTTCCTCCAGGGCGCGCACGCAATCCTCATGGTCAAATACGCTTGCCGTCCGGGAAAAAGCCGCCAAACCGCATTGATGGGACATCATCTGCGCGATGGATGCATAGGGCAGCGGGAATTCAGGCCACAGTTCCCCCATGCTCATCTGCGGCGAAGCTCCCTGCTGGTGCAGGGCCAGCAGAAGGGTGGCGGATGCGGCTCCCTTGGTGGCGGAGTAAACGGGCACCAGCGAATGTTCCGTCCACGGATGCGTTTCATCCGCTGCGGCAAACCCGGAATGCAGGGAAACGATCTCCCTTCCCTCCTTCCAGACAGAAACGGAGGCGCCCAATTCTCCGTAGTTACGGAAATTTTCCTGAAAAGCTTCAGTTATCTGCCGGTACTCATTCATTCCCTTAAAATGGCCCGGCGTTACTCCCGGCGTCCGGACAGGAGAATACTCCCCTCCGGCTCCGAAAGCAAGTTCCGGCGCTGCCCTGGATGGTCAGCGCCGGAACAGGACAAGCTGTAAAATATCAGTCCTTCGTATGGGCGGCCAGGTATTTCCTGGCTCCCACTTCATCCGGATCCTCCTTCAGATCATTCAGGGAGAATTGAATACGGAATAATCTCATAATGAACACATAAGAACATGGAATCAGAAAAGCGCCCACCAGCGTCGCCACGCCCATGCCGATCACTACTACCGTACCGATAGCGTTGCGCGCCAAGGCGCCGGAACCGGAGGAGAGCATCAGGGGGATACATCCCAGAACAAATGCCAGCGAAGTCATCAGAATGGGACGCAGGCGCAGACGCGCGGCAGCTAGAGCAGCCTCCATCAAGCCCTTGCCGCGTTGCATTTCCAGATTGGCGAATTCCACGATGAGGATGGCGTTCTTGGCCGCCAGCCCCACCAGCATCACCAGACCGATCTGCGCATAGAGCGTCAGCTCCATGCCCTGCCAGAACAATCCGGCATAGGCCCCCAGCACGGCAATGGGAACCGTGAGGAAAACCGCCAGGGGAAGAGACCATTTCTCATAAAGCGCCACCAGGATAAGGAAGGCGAAAACGGCGGACATGGTGAAGATGGCCCCCAGCCCAATACTGTTGCGCACTTTATTTTCCTGGAAGCTCATGTCCTGGTAGTCGAAGCCAACCTTCGTGGGATCCATCGTCTGATGGAACACTTCCTCCAGCGCATCCATCACCTGCTGGGTGGAGTGGCCGGGCCGGGGCATCACGTTCAATTTGGCGGCGTTGTAGATGTTATGGTGCATTACGAATTCCGTATCCTCTATCTCCCTGATGTTCACCAGGGCGGAGAGAGGCACGCGGGCTCCGTCCGCGTTCGTGACAAAGAAGCCGTCCATCTTTTCCAGGCTGGCGCGGTCTTCGCCCTGTGCCTGGATATACACCTGCCACTGCTGACCGAAGGCATTGAAGTAATTGATGAAGGAGGAACCGTTGTAGGAGGCCAGAATTCCGTTGGCCGCGTCAATATCCACCTTGTGGAATTTGCATTTTTCCTTGTCCAGGTTCACGTACTTCTGCGGCATGTCCGCCATCATCATGTCCATGCACAAGGCTATTTCCGGACGCCGGGATGCCGCTTCCTGGAACCGTTGCACCTGCTCATGCAGATAAGCCACGCCCTGCCCTTCCAGATCCTCCAGAACCATCGTAACCCCGTTGGCGGTTCCCACGCCGGGGATGGCGGGAGGTTCCAGCACCATCGCCATGCCGTCCAGGCCGGCCTGGGCCAGCTTTCCCTGAAGCTTTCCGGCCAGCTCCGCGGAGGTTTCCGGCCGTTCGCTCCAGTCCTTGAGCTCAATGTAGGCAATGCAGGCGCCGGGAGTCTGCACGCTGTTGAGGATGTTGAGCCCCACCACAGTAGTAAGGTTCTTCACGGCGGGATCCTGAAGCGCCGCCTCAAATTTTTTGTCCTGTTCATAGGCAACCTGCAGGGAGGTATTCGGCTTCAGGATCAGGCAGGCCAGCAGAAAGCCCTGGTCCTCATCCGGAAGAAAGCCGCCGGGAACGCGCTCCGCCACAGGAGCCACCGCCCCCCAGAATAACAACAGGAGGGGGATGGAAATCGCCAGCTTGCGGGCCAGGCTTCCGCACATGCGGGTATAGCCGTTGGAGACACGTCCGTAACACCGGTTGAACAAACGGTGAAATGGGGAGAAGAGGCTCTTCCTGCCCGCATTCCGGGGTTTCAGCAACAGGGCGCACAAAGCAGGGGAAAGCGTCAGCGCATTAAAAGCGGAAATGAGCATGGAAATGGCGATGGTCACGGCGAACTGCTTGAATAGCGTTCCCGTGATGCCTTCCAGCAGCAGGGAAGGCAGGAACACCGCCGCCAGCACCAGGGCAATGGCGATGACGGGGCCGGATACCTCCTGCATGGCGGCGAAGGAAGCCATGCGCGGATTGAGTCCTTTGTCTATGTGCTCTTGCACGGCTTCCACCACCACAATGGCGTCATCCACTACCAGGCCGATGGCCAGCACCATGCCAAGAAGGGAAATGGTATTCAGAGAAAAACCCAGTACGGGGAAAAGGCAGAAGGTGGAAATAAGGGAAACCGGGACGGCGATGAGCGGAATGAGGGTGGCGCGCCAGTTTTGAAGGAAAACATACACGACCAGGGCCACCAGAATAACGGCTTCCATGAACGTGTGCTTGATTTCATCAATGGAATAGCGCACCGCCGTAGTCGTATCCAGGGAAACGCGCCCGGTAATTCCTTCCGGCATCAGCGGAGCCTTGGCTTCCAGCAGTTTTTCCACGCGGTCCGCCGTGGCGATGGCGTTGGACCCCGGAGACTGGAAAATAACGACAGCCGCGGAAACCTCTCCGTTCAGGCGGCCGGTGGCGGAATAATCTTCAGCTCCCAATTCCACCTTGGCAATATCTTTCAGGTACAGGATTTCATCCCCGTTCTGGCGAATGATGATGTCTTCAAATTCATGGGGCTCCGAAAGACGCCCCTGAGTGCGCACGGTAATGGTCTGCTCCTGGCCGTCCGGCACGGGGTCCGCCCCGATCTTGCCGCCGGGGTTGGTGGTGTTCTGGGCGGAGATGGCGCCCCGCACTTCATTGACGGAAACGCCGTAATGGGTCATTTTGGACGTATCCAGCCAGATGCGGATGGCATAACGCCCCGCGCCGTACACCTGAACTTCCCCCACGCCCTCCACGCGCTTGAGTTCATCCACCAGCTTCACCTGGGCATAGTTCGCCAAATCCACGGAATGATAACTGCCGTCCGGGGACGTCAGGGAATAAATCATCAGCGGAAGCCCCGGCTGCTGCTTGATGGTCACGCCCGTGCTCTGAACTTCCTGCGGAAGCTGGGAGGAGGCCTGCCCATAGCGCATATTGGTCAGCACCTGGTCAATATCCGTATCGGAACCCGGTTCAAAAATGACGGAAAGGTTGTATACGCCGTTGTTGGAGGAAACGGACGTCATGTAGTCCATGCCCTGCACGCCGGAAATCTGGCGTTCCAGGGGAGTGCCCACGGAATCCGCCACCGCCTGCGCATTGGCCCCCGGAAACATGGCCTGAAGCTGGATAGTGCGCGGCGTGATTTCCGGATACTGGGAAACAGGCAGGTTGAACATGCAGACCAGCCCCAGCAGCGTGGTCACAATGGCAATCACGGCGGCGATTGCGGGATGCTTGATGAAAAACGCACTCATGGCTTATTTGGCAGTTACGGAAGGAGTGGTGGAAACAGGAGCGGTATAGATAAAGGGAACGGGGACAACCGTCCCGAACCCTTCCGTGGCTCCATGTTCCCGCATCAGGCTGTTCGCCTTGGAATACTGGGCGGCCATCATGCCGCCTTCCACGATGACGGGAGCATCCGCCGGCTTTCCGTATCCTATTTCCTTCAGAGATTCCGGAATGGGCTTGACCGTTCCCGTCACCATCTGCATCAGCATGGGGGCCGTGCCGCCCTTGCCGTCAGGCATGTCAAGGACTACGGTTTCCCCCGGCTGCACGTCAATGCGGCGCGGCGTCCCGTCCGGAGCCACCACCATGATGTTGCGGTGGTTCATGGAAGAAAGCAGGGCGCGGGCGGGAACCAGCAACGCATCCTTCTCCGTACCCGTCACGGCGCGCACGCGCACCGCCATTCCGGAACGCAGTTTCAAATCCGGATTGGGAATATGGCCGATGAAATTGACGGTGCCCGTCGAACGGCTCACCTCGCTGTCCACGGAAACCACCTTCCCCTTCTTTTCAAAGACGGAGCCGTCTTCCAGAATCAGTTCAAAATCCGGCATGTCTCCCATGCGACCGGTTTTCACATTCACGGTTCCATCCATCAGGCGGCTGAGAACCTGTTTTCCCGTCACGGAAAAATCCACCCGGATGGGGTCGATGGAAGACATGGTAGTGAGCGGCGAGCCGCTGGCGGAAATCAGTTCCCCCACGCTGGCCGTCGCCTTGGAAGCCAGTCCCCGGAACGGCGCGCGTACTTTGGTGCGGTCCAGATTAATCCGGGCGTTTTCCAGGGAGGCTTCCGCCTGCTTGATGCCCGCTTCCGCCTGTTCCAGAGCGGCCTGCATCTCCTTAAGGTTCTGTTGCGCGTCCGTCAGGTTCTTGACGGAAATAGCCCCCGTCCTGATCAGTTTGTCATAGCGGTCCAAATCCTTCTGCACCCTGTCCAGAGAAGCTTCCGCCTGAAGTTTGACGGCGCGTGCCGTAGCCAGGTTGGCCGCCTCCCTGTCCACGGCGGCCTGATAAGTAACCGGGTCAATTTCAAAGAGCAGTTCTCCCTTGTCGCAAATGGAACCGTCCCAATAAACCTGGCGTATCAGCGTTCCGGAAACCTGCGGCCTGATATCCGCCTGTTCCACCCCGCGCAAATGGCCGAACCAGGAAGATTTCAACTCCACCGTTCTCTGCTCCATATTTATCACGGAAACCTTGAGCGGAGGCATTTCCCTCCGGTTTACAGCATCCGCGGCGCCGTTGTCTTCCCGGCACCCTGCCAGCCCGCACAGGGCCGCTATCAGTATATAGTGTGCTTTCATGTTGTTGGATAATAACATTATTGAAGCATGCTTCATATTTTTCAAAACCTGTTTACCGAAAAAAACGCACGGGACTTTATTATTTGAGATTGTCGTACATGCGCCGGAGCAGCTCCCTCAGCATGCTGCGGCTTTCCTCCGGCACCCCGTCCAGCA
>ENA-UPWK01000587-UPWK01000587.1-human-gut-metagenome-genome-assembly--contig:-NODE-587-length-36436-cov-7.652081_pt1 | contig 36436 bp, 38 predicted proteins | sample MGYA00250048_ERZ773373 | MGnify/ENA primary metagenome ERZ773373 (study PRJEB29103, sample SAMN06112059) | human gut metagenome | biome: human gut; feature: ankylosing spondylitis patient; material... | reverse complement strand
CTGGACCTGCAGGCCGGACTGGAAGCCCGTGTCCGGGAAAATATCACCCTGGGCGTTCAGGCCGGTTATGCCCACAGTGTCAGCGGCAGCAGCGCTGAAGGTTATAACGGTCAGGCCACGCTGAATGTGACTTTCTGATAATCAGGTCACTCTCCTTCAGGCCCCGGTCATCATGACCGGGGCTTTTTACTTTCAGGGAGCAACAGATATGCCGGGTTGTACATCACGTTTATTGCCCGAAGGCCCTTTCTCACGCGAACAGGCTGTTGCCGTCAAAACAGCTTACCGCAATGTGTTTACTGAAGATGACCAGGGAACATATTCCCGGCTGGTTATCCGTAATGCTGAAGGTCAGTTGCGCTGGTGATGCCGGAACACAGCTTAATACTCAGCTCGCCAGTTAAGGGCTTCTCAGACAATAAACGTCATTCATTTCATCTGTCAGGCCGCGTCTTCTCCGGGAGACGTGGCTTTTTCATTTATTACACCAGTAAATCTTAACCACCGATAAGGAGCAAATTATGCGACTAGCCAGTCGTTTTGGTTATACGAACCAGATACGCCGTGACCGTCCGCTGACACACGAAGAACTGATGCACTATGTTCCCAGTATTTTCGGTGAAGACCGGCATACTTCCCGCAGTAAACGATATGCGTACATTCCCACCATCACCGTACTGGAAAGCCTGCAGCGGGAAGGCTTTCAGCCATTCTTCGCCTGCCAGACCCGTGTGCGCGACCCGGGCCGCCGGGGATACACAAAACATATGCTGCGTCTGCGGCGGGCCGGAGAGATAAACGGAGAACATGTCCCTGAAATCATTCTGCTCAACTCCCATGACGGTACCTCCAGCTACCAGATGCTGCCGGGTTACTTCAGGTTCGTCTGTCAGAACGGATGCGTCTGTGGTCAGTCTCTGGGGGAAGTGCGTGTTCCGCATCGGGGAAATGTGGTGGACAGAGTCATTGAAGGGGCTTACGAGGTGGTGGGCGTGTTTGACCGGATAGAGGAGAAGCGTGATGCCATGCAGTCGCTGGTCCTGCCGCCACCGGCACGCCAGGCGCTGGCACAGGCGGCACTGACTTACCGTTATGGTGACGAACATCGGCCCGTCACCACCGCCGACATTCTGACGCCACGACGCCGGGAGGATTACGGTAAGGACCTGTGGAGTACTTATCAGACCATCCAGGAGAATATGCTGAAAGGCGGGATTTCCGGCCGCAGTGCAAAAGGAAAACGTATCCACACCCGTGCCATTCACAGCATCGACACCGATATTAAGCTCAACAGCGCATTGTGGGTGATGGCAGAAACGCTGCTGGAGAGCATGCGCTGATGCAGCCTGTCCCTGAAGGCGTGATTCAGGTACCAGAATCCCCCGACGCCCCGGAGGCGCTGCCGGGGTGTCGTTCCATTTCTGATGATGACCTGTGCACCTGGTGTACCCGTCTGCTTTACCGTCCCGGAGAACTCAGTCTGTGCAGACTGAGTACAGGCAATGGCATCTTCTGGCCATCCGTCTGTGACCGGAACGGTTACGCGTACGGCTGTCCGGAATTTCAGCCGAATATCATTCATCCCTGATATTACCGGGTCTCACGGTCAGTGATGAACGTGATGTTGCCAGGTCCCGACCTTTACTCTCTCTCATTTATTCACACTACAAGGATTTCACACATGAAAACATTGTCTCAGAACACCACCTCTTCGGTCTCAGCACCGGAGACTGACCTGCAACAACTGGTTGCCACCCTCGTCCCTGATGAACAGCGCATCAGCTTCTGGCCGCAGCACTTTGGCCTCATTCCACAGTGGGTGACCCTGGAGCCCCGTGTCTTCGGCTGGATGGACCGTCTGTGCGAAGACTACTGCGGTGGTATCTGGAATCTGTACACCCTGAACAACGGCGGGGCATTTATGGCACCCGAACCGGATGACGATGATGACGAAACATGGGTACTGTTCAATGCCATGAACGGTAACCGCGCTGAAATGAGTCCGGAAGCTGCCGGCATTGCTGCCTGTCTGATGACGTACAGTCATCATGCCTGTCGTACGGAGTGTTATGCCATGACGGTCCATTATTACCGGCTGCGGGATTACGCCCTGCAGCATCCGGAATGCAGCGCCATTATGCGCATCATCGACTGAATGGAGAGAAGTACAATGCAACAGCTTTCCTTTCTGCCCGGAGAGATGACGCCCGGCGAGCGCAGCCTCATTCAACGGGCCCTGAAAACCCTGGACCGCCATCTTCATGAACCCGGCGTGGCCTTCACCTCCACCCGTGCGGCACGAGAATGGCTGATTCTGAACATGGCGGGACTGGAGCGTGAAGAGTTCCGGGTGCTGTATCTGAACAACCAGAATCAGCTGATTGCCGGTGAAACCCTCTTCACCGGCACCATCAACCGCACGGAAGTCCATCCCCGGGAAGTGATTAAACGCGCCCTGTATCACAATGCCGCTGCTGTGGTGCTGGCACACAATCACCCGTCCGGTGAAGTCACACCCAGCAAGGCAGACCGCCTTATCACGGAACGTCTGGTACAGGCACTGGGCCTGGTGGATATCCGGGTGCCGGACCATCTGATAGTCGGTGGCAGCCAGGTTTTCTCCTTTGCCGAACATGGTCTGCTTTAACCCGTCACAACCACATCACACCTGTTTTCACTTTTATCTTCTGTCTTCAGAGGCATCCCATTATGAAAATCATCACCCGTGGTGAAGCCATGCGTATTCACCAACAGCATCCTGCATCCCGTCTTTTTCCGTTCTGCACCGGTAAGTACCGCTGGCACGGCAGTGCTGAGACGTATACCGGTCGTGAAGTACAGGATATTCCCGGTGTGCTGGCCGAGTTTGCAGAACGTCGTAAGGACAGTTTTGGCCCGTATGTCCGGCTGATGAGCGTCACCCTGAACTGATGTTCCGTCACCCGGAAAACGAGTACGACTGGCTGAGCTCAGACGCCGCTGTGGATGAGGTCCTGCTCATCAACGAATACACCTTTACCGAAGCCGGTCTGCGCGCCGGCTGACCCGTCATCGTTAAACTATCATTCACCGATTTTCTGTGAGGATTTTATCGTGTCAGACACACTTTCCGGGACAACGCATCCCGATGACAATGACGACCATCCCTGGTGGGGACTACCCTGCACAGTGACGCCCTGTTTCGGCGCCCGTCTGGTGCAGGAGGGTAACCGGTTGCATTACCTTGCCGACCGTGCCGGTATCAGAGGCCAGTTCAGCGACGCGGATGCATACCACCTGGACCAGGCCTTTCCGCTGCTGATGAAACAACTGGAATTAATGCTCACCAGCGGTGAACTGAATCCCCGCCATCAGCATACCGTGACACTGTATGCGAAGGGGCTGACCTGTGAAGCCGACACCCTCGGCTCCTGTGGTTACGTTTATCTGGCTGTTTATCCGACACCTGAAACGAAAAAGTAAACCACCAGAATAACCTTCTGCTCCGGCCTGGTGTTTTCACCACGCCACTGTCCCATTTTTTATCTCTGCATATCAGGAAAATCTTCAGTATGAAAACATTACCCGACACGCATGTACGGGAGGTATCGTGCTGCCCGTCTCCCGTCACCATCTGGCAGACACTGCTCACCCGGTTACTGGACCAGCATTACAGCCTTACGCTGAATGACACACCGTTCGTGGATGAACGCGTGATTGAGCAGCATATTGAGGCAGGCATTTCACTGTGTGATGCAGTGAACTTTCTCGTGGAAAAATACGCACTGGTACGAACTGACCAGCCGGGATTCAGCGCAGGAGCCTCGTCGCAGTTAATCAACAGCATCGATATCCTCCGGGCTCGCCGGGCAACAGGCCTGATGACCCGCGACAATTACAGAACGGTAAATAACATTACCCTGGGGAAGCATCCGGAGGCGAAACGATGAAACTGGCCCTGACGCTGGAAGCCGACAGCGTTAACGTGCAGGCGCTGAACATGGGGCGCATTGTCGTTGACGTCGATGGTGTTAATCTCGCTGAACTGATTAACAAGGTCGCTGAAAACGGTGATTCACTCCGCGTGGTGGATGAACGTGACTCTACCGAAACACCGGCAACTTATGCCAGCCCTCACCAGTTGCTGTAAGACAATGCAGTGATACAGGGTATAGTGCCATTAACCACAGAAACAGCACTGTTGTCCTGTATTAAGCAGGCAAGAGAAGATGTCCTTACCCTGCGCCATCTGCAGCTTCTGCACCAGAACCGGTGAATCTCACTCAACAGGCTTCATTTCCCCTGACGCCAGCCTGAATACAGCTGGCGTTTTCATTTATAAACAGAAAGGAAAACCGATAATAATGGAATGGACGCCCCTACCATGAAGCAACGGTAGGATATTACTGATAAACCTTCCAGTGGAGGTGCGTTATGGCCGTTTTAACGATTAGCATTGACCTGACAAAAAATGAATTCCAAATCCACGGTCTGGGTAGGAACAGAAAAATCTAAGCTCAGAAAACGGATTAAACGTTCCCTGATGCCCGTATTCTTCGCGAATATGTCTTCCTGTCGGATTGGGATGGAGGTCTGCGCCGGAGCGCGTCATTAGTGAGAATGCTGTCTACTTAGGGGCATAATGTCAGACTAATGCCCGCGATTTGTAAAGCCATATGTGAAAACAAACAAGAATGATATGGCTGCTGCCGAGGCCATCTGTGAAGCCGTTACCCGACCTAATATGCGGTTTGTGCGTATTTTCATGAAAGGAGATCACTCAATAACTTCCATCGAGATCGGGTAATAACATTTGAACAGATCGCTGAATAACATCGATGGAGATCACTTTTGACTCATTTTGTTATTCAGTGATCTCCATCAATGTTATTGGAACTTCACAGGTGTGTTGATCTGTATCTTTTGCCATTCCGGTAAAGGATACCTATGCCAACAGTTCCAATTTCTATGAGAAAACTTAAAGAAATTCTTAGGCTTAAATACGGTGTTGGACTCAGCCATCGACAAATTGGTCGTAGTCTTGCAATCTCCCCTTCCGTTGTATCCAGATATGCTAATCGGGCGGCTCAACTTGGCATAAAGCAGTGGCCCTTACCTACAGGATGGGATGATACAAAACTAAAACATGCGTTCCTTCAGACCCAGGTTAAGATGAAGAAGCACTCTCTGCCTGACTGGGCTACAGTACACCGGGAACTGCGTAATAAATGCGTGACGCTGCAGCTACTCTGGGAAGAATACTGTGAGCGTAATCCAGGCGGTTTTTACAGCTATAACCATTACTGCCGGATGTACCGTGAATGGCTCAAAACCACTTCACCATCAATGCGTCAGGTACATAAAGCTGGCGAAAAACTTTTCGTTGATTACTGTGGACCTACCGTTGGCGTTACCGACCCTGAGACCGGAGAAATAAGAACTGCTCAGGTCATCGTAGCTGTTCTCGGGGCATCAAGTTACACATGGGCAGAGGCCGCCTGGTCTCAGCAGCTTGAAGACTGGGTGATGAGTCATGTTCGCTGCTTCCAGTGGTTGGGTGGCGTTCCTGAACTTGTTGTTCCGGACAATCTGAAAAGCGCCACATCCAGGGCATGTAAGTATGATCCTGACGTTAACCCTACCTACCAGCAGATGCTTGAGCATTATAATGTCGCAGTTTTGCTGCGCGGCCACGTAAACCGAAAGATAAAGCCAAAGCTGAAGTTGGCGTTCAGGTTGTTGAACGCTGGATCATGGCCCGAATCAGGCATGAGATCTTCTACAGCCTTGCATCGCTTAATCAGCGCATTCGGGAGTTGCTGGAAAGACTGAATAACAAAATAATGCAGAAGTTGGGTTATTCATGTGCAGAACTCTTCATCCAGCTTGATAAACCCGCACTGAAGCCTCTTCCTGAAGCCAGTTACAGTTACACCCTGGTGAAGAAAGTCAGAGTTCATGCCGATTACCACGTGGAAATCGACAAACATTACTACTCGGTTCCATGTTCGCTGTTAGGCCAGCAACTGGAAGCATGGATCTCCGGAGAACTGGTAAGACTCTTCAATCAGGGGCAGGAGGTTGCTGTGCACCCGCGCAAGCGTACTTATGGCTACAGTACCCGCAACGAGCACATGCCTGAAGCTCATCGACAGCATGCCACCTGGACGCCAGAGCGTCTTCTGGAATGGGCGGAGCACATAGGCAGTGAAACTCATAGTTATGTGCTTCATATACTGAACTCTCGTCCACATCCGGAACAAAGCTATCGCTTCTGCCTTGGACTCCTGAACCTTCATAAAAAATACAGTAAAGCCAGACTTAATGCAGCATGTGCAAGAGCTCTGAAAACAAAGGTATGGCGTCTGTCAGGTATTAAATCGATCCTGGAAAAAGGTCTGGATAAACAACCTGTTCAGGATCCAAAACCAGATCTGTTATCCACGATGGAACACGAAAACGTACGCGGCAGTGAGTATTACCACTGATACGGGATCCAATGATGAATTATCTTTACGAACAACTGACCGCACTTAAACTCACCGGCTTCCGTGATGCGCTTAAAAAGCAACTTGCTCAGCCGGGCACATACCAGGAGCTGGGCTTCGAAGAACGCCTGTCATTACTGACAGCAGAAGAACTAACCTGCCGTGAAAACAGGAAGGCAGAGCGTCTGATCAAACATGCACGGTTCAGACTTAATGCTGAGTTATCAAAGCTGGATTATCGTAACAATAGAGGGCTGGACAGGGCCCTCATCCGTTCACTCAGTCAGGGAAACTGGTTAACCCTGAAACAAAATATTTTACTGACCGGGGCCACCGGCAGCGGTAAAACGTTCCTGGCATGTGCACTTGGTCATAATGCCTGCCGACAGGGATACAAGGTCTACTATTATCGCCTTAAAGCGCTGATGGAACAGTGCTATCAGGGGCATGCTGATGGAAGATACAGCAAACTTTTGACCAGGCTGAATAATAGCGATCTGCTGCTTCTGGATGACTGGGGGCTGGAACCTCTCTCATCAGAACAGCGTAGCGACCTGCTGGAAATAGCGGATCTGATGTACCAACGAGGCTCAATCATCGTAGTGAGCCAGTTGCCGGTGGAAAACTGGTACAAAATGATCGGAGACTCCACACATGCGGATGCCATCCTAGATCGACTGGTTCATGGCAGTATCAAGATCGAACTTAAAGGAGAATCAATGCGGAAAATACAATCTCCGTTGACCGAAGGAGATCAGTGAAGGTAATTTAAAAACGGTTCTGTGAAAGTGACACGAACCGATCTCCATCGATGTTACTCACCGATCTCCTTCACGGTAATACGCAGTTTGTCAGCATCAAGACGCCTGAGCAGTAGTCATTACTGTCTTTTCATCGTGCCCAAACGGGATTTGTTAAATCAAGGACTGCGCAGATAAACCAGATCAGAGAATTACTGGCTGAATTTGGCATCGTTCTCCCGCCCGACATTGTAGCATTCAGTCGTCATGTCCCTGCCCTGCTTGAAGACGCGGAAAACTGTTTAACAATGCCGTTCAGACAGCTGTCGTCCTATCTCTAATGAAAATGTGAAACAACTGAGCGTACACATTGAAACCATAGAAGCCGTGAGCAACGAACACGTCGGGAACGACGAACTGTGTAGGAAAATTGCCACCATTTCGGGGATTGCTATTCTTACCACCGCTGCAATTGTCAGCACCGGGTAGTATCGGCTTCAAAAACCGGCGTCAGCTTGCTGCATGGCTTGGACTGGTTCCCCGACAGTGCTTCAGCGTAGGTAAAAACACGCTGGGGTCTATCAGTAAACGGGACGATGTCTATATCAGAACGCTACTGTTCCATGGTGCGAAGACAGTGTCAAACGCCAGAAAGGGCAGACAGGTCCAGGAAAGTTGGCTGGGCAGACCAGTCTCGCGGCGGAATAAAAATGTTGCCACCGTAGCGCTGAACAACAAAAATGCCAGAGTGCTCTGGGTATTGCTAACCAACGATAAAGAGATTTCACCAGAAGAAGTGATGGTAGCTGCATATATGTAAATGAAACTACTTCTGTCTGTTGAAAAATAAAACCAACCTACTGATTGCTAAGGATAAACAAGTATTAAAGGCCAGACTGATAAGACCGCGACTAAGTGAACCTGTATCTGACATGGCATAGCTTCGCTAATGTGTCATCATGATTAGGACTAAATCTGTGAATTCCTTTAGGAAGCACGGACACAGGCCAATCTGAGTCCATATGTATGATTGGAATCTTACACAGATGACTTTTTGACACGGGGACTTGGCAAACAGGGGCGACCATGTATGTCAGATATGACAATCTCACTTCCGAAAGAAGTCAACGGGCACGTTATCTGTTCAACCAGAATCCGACACATTCTGGCTATACGAAAGAGCATACTTATGCAAATCTATATGCTTTTCCGGCAACAAGCAGGAATCTCAGCGCTGAGGCAGGAATTAGAGGTAAAAACGCCCTACCGGGCCATGAATCACCCGGTCATTGGAGTAGTAACCAAAGCAGATTTAGCCAGCATGGAACACATATCTTTGGTGAAATGTTGGTTACGGGAAGCTGGAGCGCACAACGTGTTAGTAACCAGTGCGGTTAATAACAATGGAGTTACAGAACTTTTTGCCTTGCTGCATACAGAAGAAGGCTGTTGCTAATTTCGATAGGTTCTCAGATGAGAATGATGACGGTGATACACAGATAAGAATCAATGAGCAATGAGGGTTGCCGGGCAACCCTCATTGAATAAAACAGGAATTACTTCGCTTCGCCGTTTTTCATTTCGCCCATAGCTTTCAGCTTTTTGGAGATATCGCGGCGTTCTTTGGAGAGCTCGGCATTTTTGATGATGTAATCGTCAACGCGATCTTCATAGTCACCTTTCATGCTGGCGATGATGCCCTGGATTGCTTCAACGCTCATCCCGGGCTTGATGTAATCGCTCAGGTTGTCCAGCAACAGGACGCGCTTCTGGTTGTCACGGATCTTTTTCTCAACGTCCTGAATTTCACGTTGCAGTTTGTTCTTACGACGGAACAGACGAACAAATTCCAGTACGTCCTGGAATGAAGGCTTGGTAGTTTCCATTTTTATACCCCTGATAATGTGAGAGTCGGATTCGTTTAAGCAACCGCTATTCGTTAGGGCCAACATTACTCATAGCTGCCGCAGATGACAATGCTTTTATCCCTTTTCACTATCATACCCTTTATCCTTGCTGAATCGAAGCAGCAGCAAGATGATTCTGAAGTTCAGGAATTATTTGCGCAAGGCCCGGCAAATCAGATTCGATAGCAACTCAAGCTGATGTGCCGTTTCCATGTTCAGCCACACATAACCATAGATTGGTGTTTCCACAACCTTCAGGTCATGGTGCTTATTCAGCAACTGACGCAGCTCTTCCACAGCATCGTTCAATTTTTCCGTATTGGCAAAAACCGGCTGCGGATTACCTTCGTACAGCGCATGAACAAGGCTCAGCAGTATTTGCTGCATCATGTGCTGGGTATCACGAAGTTTTTGCGCGTTCAATAACACGAAATGGCTGGGGCGCGTGGCCCAGTATGCATTGATTTGCAACTCCAGCATACAAACCAGATTGCGGTTAATGGTCTGGATACCTCCATATATCGATTTTGGAATACGAGTTTCTTTGCTGGCGGGCGCAATCAGCCCACGCATTTTCACGGCATCGGTCAGGAGTTTTTGTAGATGGCTTTCCAAACGTGGGCGTTCGAGTAAGTTCGGTGAGAATGCAGATTGATAAACCCGATTATACTCGGTCAGACTTTTCGCCAGTTGAATGCGCCAGTGGATGAACGCCCGTTGTGGCCAGATACCGGTAAACAACATTGCCAGTAAAGAGCCGAGGATCACATCGCCGCTTCGCCATAACGCCGTATCAATTTCACCTGTCGGGGAACCCACAACAATTGCCAGCGTCACCCCAATCAATAATCCTTGATACGGTTTCTTGCCCAGCGCCAGCCAACCGCAAAGAAACATCGCCGCCGCGCACCAGACTAACATCAGCGGTAACGAAATTAACTCCAGTTGCAGAGCGATAAGACCTAAAATCGAACCCAACACCGTACCGCCAATACGTTCGAAGGCGCGAGGGACAACGTTACCCCAGAACGAGATTGGCCCCATAATCACCACCATGGTGACCAGCGGCCAGGTGCTTTCCGGGATAGTAAACAGGCGGATAATGAGAAAAGTGAGCAGGAATGCCAGCGCGACCCGAGTACCATGCACAATGCGGTAATGGCGGTATACCCGGATTTCAAACGGGCTTAATGACTTATCGGCACGCACGCAGAAACTCCGTAATGAAGATTAAAAGCGCTCATAACTCATCTGTCGGCCAGAAGGCCCGCCTCTGAATTATCCGACGGACAAACCGGGAACAGTGTAATTTCCCGGCAGGAGCGAAAAAATTGAAAGGCGCATCTTACTCTTTTCGCTTTCAAAAAAAGAGTGGTCATCGCGTTAACACACCGCCCTGAGATGAATTAGTGATGTTTTGGCTGCACCGCAACATACATTTCGATATCCCAGTACCCATCTTCCGCGCCATTGTTCAAATAAACCTCGAAGCAGGGCTTTGGTAACATTTCATAAGCACTGTCCTGCAAGAGGCTATTAAAGAACTGATACCAGGGTTTAGCAAAATCATCACCGACTACACGAGCCACCGCAACCGCATACTGACCACCTGAAATTTCTGTCAGAATGACGCCCTCACTGTTTTCGGGGAGCGTAAAGTTATTCGGCACCGTCACGACGGTGTCGCAGCGTAATTTTTCGGCGGGTGTTTCATCTGGATTGTCGTAAAAGACAGCAACCCACTCCTTCGGCACAATATTTTTGCTATCTACCCACATCATCAACTGCTCAAAGCCTTTCTTTACCGTCTGTTCCCACGGGCCAACGAGATGGAAACCTGCAACGGTACGTTTATCTTCCTGCTTAATCTCGTAGTTCATGACGCCCCATTAACACTGCTTTTATATACAGTATAATTGCGATATTAAAACCACAAGGAATGAGTGTTGATTATGCGAGCAGACTCGCACTCCTGCCAGTCTGCTGCAAAAGAAAGGTCAGGCCTTATGGTGGAAATAATCACTCAGGCGAGAAAACATGCTGCCTTCCCCGACAGATTCCAGGGTAACCAGCGGCCAGTGCGCCACCTGTTTATCACGGTCGTAAAGTTCAATTTCCCCTACCCGCTGATGGGCGCTAATTGGCGCGGTGAGCTCTTTACCATCAAGGGTATATTTGGCTTTGATATGTGGAATTTCGGCTTTCGGTAGCACCATCCAGAACTCTTGTTCCGTTCCCAGGTCGATATTTTCTTTATCGCCATACCAGATGCGTTCCGTACCGACCTTTTTCCCACGGTGCAAAATTTGCACCGTAGTAAAGTTTTGTTGCCCCCAACGCAGTAATTTTCTTGCCTCTTCCTCACGACCTTTTGCACTGTCAGCCCCCATTACCACTGCAATGAGACGACGCTGCCCATCGACAGCCGAAGCAATGAGATTAAACCCGGCACCAGAAGTATGACCCGTTTTCAGGCCGTCAACATTCATGGTTTTATCCCACAATAACCCGTTACGGTTTTGCTGGGTGATACCGTTCCAGGTGAGACTTTTCTCACTGTACATATGATAAAACTCGGGCTCGCCGTGGATGATAGCGCGAGAAAGCACAGCTAAATCATAAGCCGAGCTATGCTGGCCAGGTGCATCCAGACCATGCACTGTTTCAAAATGCGTATCCTTGAGATGCAGCTTCTCGGCATAGTTGTTCATCATTTCAACAAACTGCCGCTGCCCACCGGCAATATAGTCAGCCAGAGCAACACAAGCGTCATTTCCGGAATCCACAATTAAACCACGGCTTAAATCACGTACCGATACGCGATCGCCCTCTTTCAAAAACATCAGTGAAGAACCGACAAACACTGGATTATCTTTCGCCCACGCATCGCGCCCCACGGTGACAATATCGTCTGGCGTAATGCGATGACTATCGATAGTGCGATCCACGACATAGCCCGTCATCAGCTTTGTCAGGCTGGCGGGATTGCGCTGTTGATGCTCATTACCCGCGGTGAGGATCTGACCGGTGGTGTAATCCATCAGTACCCAGGAGCCGGCATGAATCTCTGGAGGCTGAGGTGAAAAAGGAATGTTTTCCGCCGCAAAACCAGACGATAAGTTAAAAACGAACAAAGAAGCAGCAATAATAAGACGGCGTTTCAACAGCAAACCCTCAGGAGTTTCAAATAGCTGTTCTTTTTACGGAAATACTTATGAACTGGCTGGAATAAAGTGCAAGAAAATGTGACTACCCTCTCATTTTTATCTGACATGATCTGTTGTCACTCGCTGTCAAATTGTCGCGCTAAAGCTGATTAGCACGGTGATATTTGATACTCTGGCAGACAGCAGAAATAACGGATTTAACCTAATGATGAATGACGGTAAGCAACAATCTACCTTTTTGTTTCACGATTACGAAACCTTTGGCACGCACCCCGCGTTAGATCGCCCTGCACAGTTCGCAGCCATTCGCACCGATGACGAATTCAATGTCATCGGCGAACCCGAAGTCTTTTACTGCAAGCCCGCGGATGACTATTTACCCCAGCCTGGAGCAGTATTAATTACCGGTATTACCCCGCAGGAGGCACGAGCGAAAGGAGAAAACGAAGCCGCGTTTGCCGCCCGTATTCACTCGCTTTTTACCGTACCGAAGACCTGTATTCTGGGCTACAACAATGTGCGTTTCGACGACGAAGTCACACGCAACGTTTTTTATCGTAATTTCTACGATCCTTACGCCTGGAGCTGGCAGCATGATAACTCGCGCTGGGATTTACTGGATGTTATGCGTGCCTGTTATGCCCTGCGCCCGGAAGGAATAAATTGGCCTGAAAATGATGACGGTCTACCGAGCTTTCGCCTTGAGCATTTAACCAAAGCGAATGGTATTGAACATAGCAACGCCCACGATGCGATGGCTGATGTGTACGCCACTATTGCGATGGCAAAACTGGTAAAAACGCGTCAGCCACGCCTGTTTGATTATCTCTTTACCCATCGTAATAAACACAAACTAATGGCGTTGATTGATGTTCCTCAGATGAACCCCCTGGTTCACGTTTCCGGAATGTTTGGGGCATGGCGCGGCAATACAAGCTGGGTGGCACCGCTGGCGTGGCATCCTGAAAATCGCAATGCCGTAATTATGGTGGATTTGGCAGGAGACATTTCGCCATTACTGGAGCTGGATAGCGACACATTGCGCGAGCGTTTATATACCGCAAAAGCCGATCTTGGCGATAACGCCGCCGTTCCGGTTAAGCTGGTACATATCAATAAATGTCCGGTACTGGCCCAGGCGAATACGCTACGCCCGGAAGATGCCGACCGACTGGGAATTAATCGTCAGCATTGCCTCGATAACCTGAAAATTCTGCGTGAAAATCCGCAAGTGCGTGAAAAAGTGGTGGCGATATTCGCGGAAGCCGAACCGTTTACGCCTTCAGATAACGTGGATGCACAGCTTTATAACGGCTTTTTCAGTGACGCCGATCGTGCAGCAATGAAAATTGTGCTGGAAACCGAGCCGCGTAATTTACCGGCACTGGATATCACTTTTGTTGATAAACGAATTGAAAAGCTGTTGTTCAATTATCGGGCGCGCAACTTCCCGGGGACGCTGGATTATGCCGAGCAGCAACGCTGGCTGGAGCACCGCCGCCAGGTCTTCACGCCAGAGTTTTTACAAGGCTATGCAGAAGAGATTCAGATGCTGGCGCAGCAGTATGCCGACGATAAAGAAAAAGTGGCGCTGTTAAAAGCGCTTTGGCAGTACGCGGAAGAGATTGTCTAATGTGAAGCCTCCGCCGCTGGTACGGCGGAGGACAATTTTGAGTCAGGCTTTTTGAACGGTGATGCTCCACGCTGCATCGCCAATCTGCTAATAATCGGTGATGGCATGTCCTTCTTCTGCCGCCCACTGTGGGATTGCTTCAGTTGCCTGGGTGCAATCAAACTCAATTACCAACTCATCGCCGCTGGCCATTTCTGCCAGTGCTGCTTTTGCTTCTATGAGTGGAAACGGACAGACCTGCGTCACCACATCCAGCTTTTTAATCGCCATCTTTACACCTTACTTAATTTGCCGCAGCAGTTGCCAGTCGTGCCTTACGCTGCGGTCGAACATACACAAGCCAGGACGCAGTCCAGACTCCGAGAATCATAAATACAAGGCCAATCCAGCCCTGCCAGGTCATCATTGCAGTCATGACCAGTCCATTACCGATAGAGCAACCACCTGCAATGCTGGCACCGAAGCCCATCAGTACACCACCTAACCCGCTACGTAATGTTGTTTGTGCATCAGCAGCGCGAACGCGGAACTCACGGCTCGCTTTGGCTGCAATAAATGACCCCACGAAGATCCCTAACACCAGGAAAACGCCCCAGTTAATGTATTTCACGTCACCCGCGACCAGAAATTGCAGAATATTGGCCGTTGGGGAAGTGATTCCTAACCCAAACATGCGTCCGGTTGCTTCACTCAGGGGCCAGGCTAAAAGCGCAATCAAACCGATGAGTACAGCAGTGACAAAGGGATGCCAGCGTTTTTCAAACAGAATATGAGCGATCCCGGTTCGGCGCGGCGGTAAGGTCGCGACTTTGAGTTTTGGCTTCTTCAACTCTTTCATCACCACCCAGAGCGTTATCACCAGCAAAACGGCAACCAACGGCCACACAGACAAATTAAAAGTCTCAGCAATAGAGTTATGTTCAGTACTGTAGTGCTGCAAGGTTTGATTTAAACCACTGGCGTGTGGAGAACGCATCACCGCACTCATCACCATATAAGTGAAAAGCGCGATCCAACTGCCGATCAATCCCTCACCCGCGCGATACCAGGTCCCGGTGGCACATCCACCCGCCAGAACAATTCCCAGCCCGAAAAGATACCCACCTATAACAGTACCAAGCCACGGGAACGCCCCGGCTTCGTAAGTCAGTAGGCCCGCCTGAATTAACGCAAAAACCCCCACGCTTTGTACCGAAATTGCAATCAGCAAGGCGTAAAACATGCGATTATTTTTCGCGATATACATATCGCGAAAACCACCTGTCAGGCAAAAACGCCCACGCTGCATGACAAATCCCAGCAGAGCACCACAAATTAGCCCGCTTAATATCATTGAAAACATAAATTAATTAACCAGATGAATGTTAATGAGGAAATTATTCATGACTGGTGGAATGCAGACCAATAACCAAATTCTCTAAATTAGAACAAATGGTTATTAATGAGGATTTCGATAAAAAAGAATAAAAAAACCGGAGCCAAATGTTCATTCGACTCCGGTTTATTATTAGAAAAGATGATTATGCTACGTCTTCGTACTGCGGAACCGGATTACGGAAACTCTTGGTTACGCAAGCCAGGTAAATCAGACCGATAGCAGCCCAGATCAGACCCAGAACCATTGAGCTTTCTTCCAGGTTAACCCACAGCGCACCAACGGTCAGCGCACCACACATCGGCAGGAACAGATACTGGAAGTGATCTTTCAGCGTCTTGTTACGCTTCTCACGGATCCAGAACTGCGAAATAACCGACAGGTTAACGAAGGTGAACGCCACCAGCGCACCAAAGTTAATCAGCGCCGTAGCCATTACCAGGTCGAAGTTGATTGCCAGCAAGGCAATCGCGCCAACCAGGATGATGTTCATTGCCGGAGTACGCCATTTCGGGTGTACATAACCGAAGAAGCTTTTCGGGAACACACCGTCACGCCCCATTACGTACATCAGACGCGCTACGCCTGCATGCGCCGCCATACCGGACGCCAGTACGGTAATGGTGGAGAAGATCAGCGCGCCAACCTGGAACGCTTTACCCGCAACGTACAGCATGATTTCAGGCTGTGACGCATCCGGATCTTTAAAGCGAGAGATATCCGGGAAGTACAGCTGCAGGAAGTAAGTTGCAAAGATGAAGATCATGCCGCCAATCAGCGCGGTCAGGAAAATCGCACGCGGGATCACGCGCTCTGCATCTTTGGTTTCTTCCGACAGGTTGCTGATGCCGTCAAAGCCGGTAAAGGAGAAGCACAGGATTGTCGCCCCGGTAATCATCGGGATAACATGCGCATCGCCAGACCAGAACGGACGAGTGCTCGCCAGCGTACCCGCGCCTTCACCTTCAAATACGCCATAAACAACCATGCCCAGAATCACCGCGATCAGCACTACCTGCAACACGACGATTACAGTGTTGAAGTTCGCTACGGATTTCAGACTACGCAGGTTAAAGGCGGTCATAAAGGCCACCAGCGCCACCACAAACATCCACGATGGGATGGAAGGCACCAGAGCTTCAAAATAGATTTTCGCCAGCAGAATGTTGATCATCGGCGCGAACAGATAGTCGAGCAGAGAAGACCAACCCACCATAAAGCCGACAGTCGGGCTAATGGATTTCTGGGCGTAAGTGTATGCAGAGCCAGCAGAAGGATAGCGGCGAACCAGCTTCCCGTAGCTCAGAGCCGTAAACAGGATCGCAATCAATGCGAACGCATAGGCTGTCGGCACATGACCATCCGTGAGGCCTGAAACGATACCAAATGTATCAAACAGCGTCATCGGCTGCATATAGGCAAGACCCATCATTACAACCGGAACTAACGTAAGCGTTTTACGCAATTCCACGCGAGAGGTGTTTGGAGTAACGTTATGCGACATGGTCATTCTCCTTTACGGTGATAACCGTCGCGTAAGCAAAAAATTGCCCCATTTTTTTGGATTCCTCAGCGACAACAACTGTCGATTTTTAGTAAATATCTATCCGGTACGAAGCCCGGCCTCTTGGTATGAATGATTGGTTTGAAGCAAAAAATAACCGACGCTAATTAAACGTCGGTTTTTAGTCATTTTTTGACAGCGGCGCATTGTGCCTAAATGGGGGGGAAATGACAAGAGAATGAGAGGCTTGTCATAATAATTTTTCTTTAAATGGCTGATTTTCCGTCATCAGATTTTGCATAAACACCGGCGATCGCACTATTTGCTAAAATTTCGTCCCGCCACCAACCACTGGCAAGCCCCGCGGTCTGTTCATTCCAGCCAATCCAGACGGGTTCAAAGAGAGTTTGGGCGACCACTTTCTTCTCGATTAACGCGCCACTATCGAGAAAACGTTGCGCCAGATAACGGGGTAAATAGCCGCAGCCGAGGCCGCTAATTTGCAGCTCCAGCTTGGTTTTAAAATCGAAAACGGTAATAGCTTCTTGTTCGTCGAGAAGTTGTGAGGCCGTAGAAGCGCCGGCCTGTGCAGTGTCCCCCACCACAATCGCCCGATATCGTTTAATGATACGACGGTTTAACGGTTCTTCTTCCAGGGCTAACGGATGATGAGGCGCGACCGCAAAGACTTGTTCCAGATCGCCCAACCGAGAGAAACCAAACTCACTGGAAGATGGTGGCTCATGCATCGCGCCAACAATAATATCCGCTCGCCCCTGAGTCAGGGCATCCCATGAACCACCGAGTACACCATTGATAAACTTCAGGCGCGTCACGCTATGATGTTGATAAAAAGCCTCAATGAGTGGCGCAAGCAGAGAAAAAGGGAAGGTGTCGTCCACGCCAATCACCAGCTCGTTTTCCCAGCCTTCATGCAGTTTGATCGCCTGCTTTTCCAGTTCTCGCACGGTATGCAGAACTTCCCGCCCTTTCTCTAATAACATTTTTCCGGTGCGGGTGAATTTAGCGCGGTGTCCGCTGCGATCAAGCAATTGAATATTAAGGTCGCTTTCCAGCTTGTGAACGGTGTAACTCAGAGCGGACGGCGTCTTGTAGAGTTTGGCCGACGCCGCCGCAAAACTGCCTTCTTTTTCTAAGGCATCGAGGATCATCAACACATCCAGCAGTGGTTTCATACACGCCCCCTTGCAGTGCATGCGGCGTCCTGCTGGCGTGATCGTTTACTCCAGCGGCATTACCAGCGGATCGGGATACTGGTATTCAAATCCCAGTTCATTACAAATCCGACTGCCATCAATAATCTTACCTTTGCCGCTGTCCAGACTATTTCTGAACTGCGGAGGTTCCAGCCCCAATAAACGGGCCATCTGCGGATAGAAAACATTACGCGCAGGGTGAGCTGGCGCACATATATTATAGATGTGTCCGCCTTTAGGTGCCTGTAACAACAGAGTGATAGCGCCAATAACATCTTCTAAATGGACTAAATTAACACCATGTTCACCATCAGGGGCGGTTTTTCCGGCAAAGAAGCGTCCGGGATGACGTCCCGGTCCGAGCAGGCCCGCAAGACGCAGAATATCGACCGAAGTACCGGGTAAATTGTGCAGCCAGTCTTCGAGTTCTTCTAATACTCGTCCACTGTTGGTCACCGGATTACGCGGGGTGGTTTCTTTCACCGTGCCTTGCACGTCGCCATAGACAGATGTCGAGCTGGTAAAAATAATGCGGGGAATACGATGGGCCAGCGCGCTATCCACTAACTCTTGTACCGCTTGTAAATAGAACTCATCGCCGGGGCCGCTACGACGTGCCGGAAGCGTAATGACCAGCGCATCGGCATCCATCAGGGCATCCAGATCGTCAGAATCGCAAACTAACTCAGGCTCCATGCGAAGCAGATAGCTATCAATGCCACTCATTCGGGCCGCTTCGACACCATCTTGTGTGGTTTTACTCCCGGTGACTTGCCAGCCTCGCGCTGAAAGTGACATCGCCAGCGGCATGCCTAACCACCCTAACCCGACAATTGCGACCTTTTTCATCCGTTATCTCCTGATACACCTTAGATCTATAAGGCTACGCTAGCGTATCAAAACTGACAATTCATTCTATGAATGAATCTGTTCAATAATGATAACGACATGCTGCAATGAGCAGTGAATCATCAGTAACCGCGTATACCAGACGGTGCTCCTCTGTAATGCGTCGGGACCAGAAACCTGACAAATTATGTTTCAGGGGTTCTGGTTTCCCCTTACCTTCAAATGGTGTTCTGCGGGTATCTTTGATAAGTTCATTGATCTTTTTAACAATTCGCTTATCTGTTTCCTGCCAGTACAGATAATCATCCCATGATTCCTCAGACCAGATTAGTTTCACTCAATAATGTCCTTTTCCGTTCCTTTGCCTGATTTCAGGCTATCGATTGAGTCCATCAATCTCCGGGCGTTAGCGGGGGAACGCAGTAGATAAGCCGTCTCTTCCAGCGAGTTGTATTCTTCGAGTGACATCAGAACACAAGCCTCTCCATTCTGACGAGTAATGAGGATCGGGGCATGATCTTCAACGGCTTTCATCATTGTTGCCGACAAATTCTGACGCGCTTCGCTGTAGCTAATTGTACGCATGTAAATCTCCTCTTTTGTACAGTTCATTGTACAATGATGGGTGTTAATTCACTATTTATTAATTAGTTTGTAGATCAAGACATTGCCAGCGAGACAAAAAATCAGACTTTGCTCTTTTTGGTGCTGTCAAGTTAGAGGACAGTCCTCTTAGCCCCCTCCTTTCCCCGCTCATTCATTAAACAAATCCATCGCCATAAAATATATAAAAAAGCCCTTGCTTTCTAACGTGAAAGTGGTTTAGGTTAAAAGACATCAGTTGAATAAACATTCACAGAGACTTTTATGACACGCGTTCAATTTAAACACCACCATCATCACCATCATCCTGACTAGTCTTTCAGGCGATGTGTGCTGGAAGACATTCAGATCTTCCAGTGGTGCATGAACGCATGAGAAAGCCCCCGGAAGATCACCTTCCGGGGGCTTTTTTATTGCGCGGTTGTTAACGGTTCAGACAGGTTTAAAGAGGAATAAGAAAATGACAGACAACACTCGTTTACGCATAGCTATGCAGAAATCCGGCCGTTTAAGTGATGACTCACGCGAATTGCTGGCGCGCTGTGGCATTAAAATCAATCTTCACACCCAGCGCCTGATCGCGATGGCAGAAAACATGCCGATTGATATTCTGCGCGTGCGTGACGATGACATTCCCGGTCTGGTAATGGACGGCGTGGTAGACCTTGGGATTATCGGCGAAAACGTGCTGGAAGAAGAGCTGCTTAACCGCCGCGCCCAGGGTGAAGATCCGCGCTACTTTACCTTGCGTCGTCTGGATTTCGGCGGCTGCCGCCTTTCGCTGGCAACGCCGGTTGATGAAGCCTGGGACGGTCCGCTCTCCTTAAATGGTAAACGTATCGCCACCTCTTATCCTCACCTGCTCAAGCGTTATCTCGACCAGAAAGGTATCTCTTTTAAATCCTGCTTACTGAACGGCTCTGTCGAAGTTGCGCCGCGTGCCGGACTGGCGGATGCGATTTGCGATCTGGTTTCCACCGGTGCCACGCTGGAAGCTAACGGCCTGCGCGAAGTCGAAGTTATCTACCGCTCGAAAGCCTGCCTGATCCAGCGCGATGGCGAAATGGAAGAATCCAAACAGCAACTGATCGACAAACTGCTGACCCGTATTCAGGGTGTGATCCAGGCGCGCGAATCAAAATACATCATGATGCACGCACCGACCGAACGTCTGGATGAAGTCATCGCCCTGCTGCCAGGTGCCGAACGCCCAACCATTCTGCCGCTGGCGGGTGACCAACAACGCGTAGCGATGCACATGGTCAGTAGCGAAACCCTGTTCTGGGAAACGATGGAAAAACTGAAAGCGCTGGGTGCCAGTTCAATCCTGGTCCTGCCGATTGAGAAGATGATGGAGTGATCGCCATGAGCTTTAACACAATCATTGACTGGAATAGCTGTACTGCGGAGCAACAACGCCAGCTGTTAATGCGCCCGGCGATCTCCGCTTCTGAAAGCATTACCCGCACTGTTAACGATATTCTCGATAACGTGAAAGCACGCGGCAATGAGGCCCTGCGGGAATACAGCGCGAAGTTTGATAAAACCACGGTTACCGCGCTGAAGGTGTCTGCTGAGGAGATCGCCGCTGCCAGCGAACGCCTTAGCGACGAGCTAAAACAGGCGATGGCGGTGGCAGTAAAAAATATTGAAACCTTCCACACTGCGCAAAAACTGCCGCCGGTAGATGTAGAAACGCAGCCAGGCGTGCGTTGCCAGCAGGTCACGCGCCCGGTCGCTTCAGTTGGGTTGTATATTCCTGGCGGCTCCGCCCCGCTCTTCTCAACGGTATTAATGCTGGCAACTCCGGCGCGTATTGCGGGCTGTAAAAAAGTGGTGTTGTGCTCACCGCCGCCGATTGCCGATGAGATCCTTTATGCGGCGCAGCTGTGCGGTGTGCAGGACGTGTTTAACGTCGGCGGCGCACAGGCCATTGCCGCGCTGGCGTTTGGTACGGAATCTGTGCCGAAAGTGGACAAAATCTTCGGGCCGGGTAACGCCTTTGTCACCGAAGCGAAACGTCAGGTGAGCCAGCGTCTGGACGGTGCGGCGATCGATATGCCCGCAGGCCCGTCGGAAGTGCTGGTGATTGCTGACAGCGGCGCTACGCCGGATTTCGTGGCTTCTGATTTGCTTTCTCAGGCTGAACACGGCCCGGACTCACAGGTGATTTTACTGACGCCCGATGCTGATATGGCGCATCAAGTTGCCGAGGCCGTCGAACGCCAACTGGCAGAACTGCCGCGTGCCGAAACCGCCCGCCAGGCACTGAGCGCCAGCCGCCTGATCGTGACTAAAGATTTAGCGCAGTGCGTAGAGATTTCCAACCAGTACGGCCCGGAGCACCTGATCATTCAGACCCGCAACGCCCGCGAACTGGTCGATGGCATCACCAGCGCCGGTTCGGTATTTCTTGGTGACTGGTCACCGGAATCGGCAGGCGACTATGCCTCCGGCACTAACCATGTTCTACCGACTTACGGTTACACCGCCACCTGTTCCAGCCTCGGGCTGGCAGATTTCCAGAAGCGCATGACCGTGCAGGAACTCTCGAAAGAAGGCTTTTCCGCGCTGGCTTCGACCATTGAAACACTGGCCTCCGCCGAGCGCCTGACCGCCCATAAAAATGCCGTTACTTTGCGTGTTAACGCCCTTAAGGAGCAAGCATGAGCACCGTGACTATTACCGATTTAGCGCGTGAAAACGTCCGCAACCTGACGCCGTATCAGTCGGCGCGTCGTCTGGGCGGTAATGGCGACGTCTGGCTGAACGCCAACGAATACCCCACAGCCGTGGAGTTTCAGCTCACTCAGCAAACGCTCAACCGCTACCCGGAATGCCAGCCGAAAGCGGTGATTGAAAATTACGCGCAATATGCAGGCGTAAAACCGGAACAGGTGCTGGTCAGCCGTGGCGCGGACGAAGGTATTGAACTGCTGATCCGCGCTTTTTGCGAACCGGGTAAAGACGCCATCCTCTACTGTCCGCCAACGTACGGCATGTACAGCGTCAGCGCTGAAACCATTGGTGTTGAGTGCCGCACAGTGCCGACCCTGGAAAACTGGCAACTGGACTTACAGGGTATTTCCGACAAGCTGGACGGGGTAAAAGTGGTCTACGTTTGCAGCCCCAACAATCCGACCGGGCAACTGATCAACCCGCAGGATTTTCGCACTCTGCTGGAGTTAACCCGCGGTAAGGCGATTGTGGTTGCCGATGAAGCCTATATTGAGTTTTGCCCGCAGGCATCGCTGGCTGGCTGGCTGGCGGAATATCCGCACCTGGCTATTTTGCGCACACTGTCGAAAGCTTTTGCTCTGGCAGGGCTTCGTTGCGGATTTACGCTGGCAAACGAAGACGTCATCAACCTGCTGATGAAAGTGATCGCCCCCTACCCACTCTCGACACCGGTTGCCGATATTGCAGCCCAGGCGTTAAGCCCGCAGGGAATCGTCGCCATGCGCGAACGAGTGGCGCAAATTATTGCTGAACGCGAATACCTGATTGCCGCACTGAAAGAGATCCCCTGCGTGGAGCAGGTTTTCGACTCTGAAACCAACTACATTCTGGCGCGCTTTAAAGCCTCCAGCGCAGTGTTTAAATCTTTGTGGGATCAGGGCATTATCTTACGTGATCAGAATAAACAACCCTCTTTAAGCGGCTGCCTGCGAATTACCGTCGGAACCCGTGAAGAAAGCCAGCGCGTCATTGACGCCTTACGTGCGGAGCAAGTTTGATGAGTCAGAAGTATCTTTTTATTGATCGCGATGGAACCCTGATTAGCGAACCGCCGAGTGATTTTCAGGTGGACCGTTTTGACAAACTCGCCTTTGAACCGGGCGTGATCCCGGAGCTGCTGAAGCTGCAAAAAGCGGGCTACAAGCTGGTGATGATCACTAATCAGGATGGTCTGGGAACACAAAGTTTCCCGCAGGCGGATTTTGATGGCCCGCACAACCTGATGATGCAGATCTTCACCTCACAAGGCGTGCAGTTTGATGAAGTGCTGATTTGTCCGCACCAGCCCGCCGATGAGTGCGACTGCCGTAAGCCGAAAGTCAAACTGGTGGAGCGTTATCTCGCTGAGCAAGCGATGGACCGCGCCAACAGTTATGTGATTGGCGATCGCGCGACGGATATTCAACTGGCAGAAAACATGGGTATTAATGGCTTACGCTACGACCGCGAAACCCTGAACTGGCCGATGATTGGCGAGCAACTCACGAAACGCGACCGTTATGCCCACGTGGTGCGCAACACCAAAGAGACGCAGATTGACGTTCAGGTGTGGCTGGATCGCGAAGGTGGCAGCAAGATTAACACCGGCGTTGGCTTTTTTGATCACATGCTGGATCAGATTGCTACTCACGGCGGCTTCCGGATGAAAATCAACGTTAAAGGCGACCTCTATATCGACGATCACCACACTGTCGAAGATACCGGTCTGGCGCTGGGCGAAGCGTTAAAAATAGCTCTTGGCGACAAACGCGGTATTTGCCGCTTCGGTTTTGTGCTGCCGATGGACGAATGCCTTGCCCGCTGCGCGCTGGATATCTCTGGTCGCCCGCACCTGGAATATAAAGCCGAGTTTACCTACCAGCGTGTGGGCGATCTCAGCACCGAGATGATCGAGCACTTCTTCCGTTCGCTTTCATACACCATGGGCGTGACCCTGCACCTAAAAACCAAAGGTAAAAACGATCACCACCGTGTAGAGAGCCTGTTCAAAGCTTTTGGTCGCACCCTGCGCCAGGCCATCCGCGTGGAAGGCGACACCCTACCCTCGTCGAAAGGAGTGCTGTAATGAACGTGGTGATCCTTGATACCGGCTGCGCCAATTTGAACTCGGTGAAGTCAGCCATTGCGCGTCACGGTTATGAACCCAAAGTCAGCCGTGACCCGGACGTCGTGTTGCTGGCCGATAAACTATTTTTACCCGGCGTTGGCACCGCACAAGCAGCGATGGATCAGGTCCGTGAGCGCGAGCTGTTTGATCTCATCAAAGCCTGTACCCAACCGGTGCTGGGCATCTGCTTAGGGATGCAACTGCTGGGGCGGCGCAGCGAAGAGAGCAACGGCGTCGATTTGCTGGGCATCATCGACGAAGACGTGCCGAAAATGACCGACTTTGGTCTGCCGCTGCCGCATATGGGCTGGAACCGCGTTTACCCGCAGGCAGGCAACCGCCTGTTTCAGGGGATTGAAGACGGCGCGTACTTTTACTTTGTTCACAGCTACGCAATGCCGGTCAATCCGTGGACCATCGCCCAGTGTAATTACGGCGAACCGTTCACCGCGGCGGTACAAAAAGATAACTTCTACGGCGTGCAGTTCCACCCGGAGCGTTCTGGTGCCGCTGGCGCTAAGTTGCTGAAAAACTTCCTGGAGATGTGATGATTATTCCGGCATTAGATTTAATCGACGGCACCGTGGTGCGTCTCCATCAGGGCGATTACGGCAAACAACGCGATTACGGTAACGACCCGCTGCCGCGCTTACAGGATTACGCCGCGCAGGGTGCCGAAGTGTTGCATCTGGTGGATCTGACCGGAGCAAAAGATCCGGCTAGACGTCAAATCCCGCTGATTAAAACCCTGGTCGCGGGCGTTAACGTCCCGGTGCAGGTTGGCGGCGGTGTGCGTAGTGAAGAAGACGTGGCGGCGTTACTGGAAGCGGGCGTTGCGCGCGTGGTGGTTGGCTCCACCGCGGTGAAATCACCAGAAATGGTGAAAGGCTGGTTTGAACGTTTCGGTGCCGATGCCTTAGTGCTGGCGCTGGATGTCCGTATTGACGAGCAAGGTAACAAGCAGGTGGCGGTGAGCGGCTGGCAAGAGAACTCGGGCGTTTCACTGGAACAACTGGTGGAAACCTATCTTCCCGTCGGCCTGAAACATGTGCTATGTACCGATATCTCGCGCGACGGCACGCTGGCAGGTTCTAACGTCTCTTTATATGAAGAAGTGTGCGCCAGATACCCGCAGGTGGCATTTCAGTCCTCCGGCGGCATTGGCGACATTAACGATGTTGCTGCCCTGCGAGGTACTGGCGTGCGCGGCGTAATAGTTGGTCGGGCATTACTGGACGGTAAATTCACCGTGAAGGAGGCTATCGCATGCTGGCAAAACGCATAATTCCATGTCTCGACGTTCGTGATGGTCAGGTGGTGAAAGGCGTACAGTTTCGCAACCATGAAATCATTGGCGATATCGTGCCGCTGGCAAAACGTTACGCCGAAGAAGGTGCAGACGAACTGGTGTTCTACGATATCACCGCTTCCAGCGATGGCCGTGTGGTAGATAAAAGCTGGGTATCTCGCGTGGCGGAAGTGATCGACATTCCGTTCTGTGTAGCGGGTGGGATTAAGTCTCTGGAAGATGCCGCGAAAATTCTTTCCTTTGGCGCGGATAAAATTTCCATCAACTCGCCTGCACTGGCGGACCCGACGTTAATTACTCGCCTGGCGGATCGCTTTGGCGTGCAGTGTATTGTGGTCGGTATTGATACCTGGTACGACGCCGAAACCGGTAAATATCATGTGAATCAATATACCGGCGATGAAAGCCGCACCCGCGTCACTCAGTGGGAAACGCTCGACTGGGTACAGGAAGTGCAAAAACGCGGTGCCGGAGAAATCGTCCTCAACATGATGAATCAGGACGGCGTGCGTAACGGTTACGACCTCGAACAACTGAAAAAAGTGCGTGAAGTTTGCCACGTCCCGCTGATTGCCTCCGGTGGCGCGGGCACCATGGAACACTTCCTCGAAGCCTTCCGCGATGCCGACGTTGACGGCGCGCTGGCAGCTTCTGTATTCCACAAACAAATAATCAATATTGGTGAATTAAAAGCGTACCTGGCAACACAGGGCGTGGAGATCAGGATATGTTAACAGAACAACAACGTCGCGAACTGGACTGGGAAAAAACCGACGGACTGATGCCGGTGATTGTGCAACACGCGGTATCCGGCGAAGTGCTAATGCTTGGCTATATGAACCCAGAAGCCTTAGACAAAACCCTCGAAAGCGGCAAAGTCACTTTCTTCTCGCGCACTAAACAGCGACTGTGGACCAAAGGCGAAACGTCGGGCAATTTCCTCAATGTGGTTAGTATTGCACCAGACTGCGACAACGACACTTTATTAGTGCTGGCGAATCCCATCGGTCCGACCTGCCACAAAGGCACCAGCAGCTGCTTCGGCGACACCGCTCACCAATGGCTGTTCCTGTATCAACTGGAACAATTGCTCGCCGAACGCAAATCTGCCGACCCGGAAACCTCTTACACTGCCAAACTGTATGCCAGCGGCACCAAACGCATTGCGCAAAAAGTGGGCGAAGAAGGCGTGGAAACCGCACTGGCAGCAACGGTACATGACCGCTTTGAGCTGACCAACGAGGCATCTGATTTGATGTATCACCTGCTGGTGCTGTTGCAGGATCAGGGGCTGGATCTCGGAGAAGTGATTGATAATCTGAAGAATCGGCATTAACGCATTGGCCCCCGCAACAACGGCGGGGGTAGCATCTCTCAGGATTTGCTTTCCAGCAATGTAGTGTAGAGATTGACATAGGCGTCAATCATATGGTCGGCAGTAAACATCTCTTCAAAACGACGACGCGAGTTTTCGCCATAGCGGTTGGAGGTTTCCTCGTTATTCCAGAGCTCATTCATCGCCTCCACCAGCGCCTGGCTATCATTCGGCGGAATCACGCAACCACTCACTTTGTCCTGGTTAATGAAAGAGGTACCTGTACCAATCTCGCAAGAGATCAGTGGCCTTGCGAAGCGTGCGCCTTCCAATAACGTAATGCCAAACGCCTCAGAGCGCAGGTGCGAGGGGAATACCACGCCCCGGCAGAGCTGGAAGAGAATGTACTTATCTTCGTCGTTGAGCATGCCGGTAAACATCACATTGCTCAGCCCGCGCTGCTGCGCTTCACGCCGCACTTCCGATTCCAGCGGCCCGCCCCCTACAACCACAACTGGCAGTCGGCTACGCTCAGCGGCATCCATCAGAATATGCAGCCCTTTGTAGTAGCGGAAAGTGCCGACGAAGAGAAAGAACTTATCGCCGACAGTTTCCCGCCAGTGCGCGACCCTCTGCGGATCGTGCTGCACGTCATGCTGCTCCAGACCAAACGGGATCACCACCGTTTTATCCAGATATTTTTTCAGGGTTTGGCTGGAAGCCACGTAATTGGGCGACGAGGCAACGATGCAATCTACGCCGCTGAGAAATCGCTCCTGCAGCGGCTGGTACAGCTTCATTAACCGTTTTTGTTTCACTATATCAGAGTGATAGGTCACCACAGTCCTGGCGTCAGGCCGCGCCGAAAGATGCAGCATATCCATAAAGGGAAACGGAAAATGGTAGTTGATGATATCGTAGTCATCTTTAATCAGCTTAAAACGCTTTAACGCTTTCAGCGAAAACGGCGTGGAGGCAATTTCAAAAAGCTGTTTATTATAAATGACCCGATGATCTTCGTAAGCGACAGGACCTGTATCTTTGTCCGGGCTAAAAGTGAAAACATCGGCTGCGATTCCCCGGCGGGCGCAGCCCTGACTTAGCTGATAAATGACCTGCTCAATACCGCCGTAGGTATCGGGATAGTAAGTCTTATAGACGTGTAGAACTCTCAACTGACACCCTTAGAGTAATTTATAGGCGTTAATGGTCTGGGTCGCACAGTTCTCCCACGAAAACTGTTTCGCCTGAGCAAGACCGCGCGCGGTGGCGATTTCCCGCCAGCTATCATCCTGCAGGCTCTGCAAAATTTGTGCGCTAATCGCGTCTATATCATTAGGATCGGCAACGAGGCCGGCATCGCCAACAACCTCAGGCAAAGAGGTGACATTGGAGCATACTACCGGCACACCGCAAGACATCGCTTCAAGAATAGGTAAACCGAATCCCTCGTAGAAGGAGGGATAAACAAAGACTCTGGCCGCTGCGTACAGATACGGCAGGTCTTCATCCGGAACATATCCGAGGTAACGGATCCAGCCTTCCCGAGTACCGCGCTCGACTAACTGCCACAGCACATCGTCTTCCCAGCCGCGATAGCCGCTAAGGATTAGCGGATAGCGCATGCGGATCTCCATCGGTAGCAGCTGATAGGCATGCAGCAGGCCTCGGATATTTTTACGTGGCTCCATAGTGCCGATATATAGCGCGTAGGCCTGCCACGCCAGCTGATATTTCTGCAGTACCGGCAGACACTCTGCCGGGCTGCGTGGGATATAGTCACTGCTGCAGGCTAGCTTGGTGGTTACGATCCGCTCCTCCGGATAGTTGAACAAGCGGATAATTTCACTGCGCGAGAAATCAGAAACGGTCAGGATCAGCTTTGCCGAATCCAGACTCTCATGCAGGGACTTCTCCATATAGCGAACCCGATCTTTTGGATGATATTCCGGGCAGGTAAAAATGGATATGTCATGAAACGTGGTCACGGCGCGTTCCAGTTTATGCGGCAGATAAAAATTGGGGCCATGGTAGATATAATCCTTATAGTCGCGCAATGCCCACGCCTGGCGCCGCGGATGCAGCAAGCGATAAGCCTCAATCAACAGCGTCTGTCGGCGTAGAAACGCCGACAGACGACCATGATTGCTGGCTTTGGTATCGCTTTTATTCTCCACCAAAGGGATCTGTTCGATAAACGACGCACCGTGAAATAGCTTTAATTCTTCAATTTCGCGGGCGACCGCCAGCCGCTTAACCAGCTCCAGGGAATACCGGCCGATGCCCGTTAATGGGTATTTAATTGGCTCAGTAGCAAAAATAATTTTCATAATAAATGACACATTATCTAACCCCTCTTGTATTCAAAGGCAAAAAATACAAGAGCGATATTTTTATTTAAAATATTTAGCTTTAGCTAAGCCTTGACACATATTAACCAGACGGCGTGAAACAGCTTGATAATCATGTTGTTCCCGCCATGCATCGGCACGTTGTTGAGTCCTGGTTGCCCAAGCGTCCTGTTCACGGATGGAATTCAGGATCCGGTCAATCCCCTGACTGATATCATCGACGCTGCATCCATCAAATTTAAAGACGGCATCGTCCAAATCATCAAATATCGCCAGGGGCGTTACCGCAACAGGTTTTTGAGTCGCCATACCATAACGTACCGCCCCGCTAGCAGACTCCCCAGTATTCTGATAAGCAAAAATCAGAAGATCGGCTTCTGAAAGCAACCGCAGACTCTCCGCATCAGGTAGGAAATCATTATGCATATCAATCAGATCGGTAACACCTAACCGCTGAGCAGCCGCTTTAAGCTCTACCACCAGATCGCGTGACTCCCCAACAGGATACTCTGCGTTCACCAGTCGTAAACGAACCGGTTTACCGGCTTGCTTGAGTCTATGGACGGATTCTACTAGTTCCATCAGGCCCTTATGCGGTAAGCAGAAGCCATAGCTCGCAATTAGCGGTAAAGACTGCTGTTGACGCGTAACGCTCGCTGCGGAGTAGTTGATAACGCCGTGCGGGAATAAAGCAACATTCGCAGTTAAGCCTAAATCTTTAAGGCGGTTCATATCGGCAATCGAATGCACCAACAACCGGTCGCAAAGTGCCAGCGCCTCTTTCATTTCAGCAAGACGGAAATTCCAGCTCGGCTCTTTTTCCAGCGGATCCACAGTTGAGTGCATCGTCATAACAACTGAACGACCGGCGTCATGCTGGCGACGAATAAACGCCGACAGTTCTCGATGATTAAAGAATCCATAGTTGAATTGGATCACGATGACATCGAGTCTCAGAGCATCAATGTGTGGCTGGAGGTTTTCCAGATAGTTGCTCTCTTTACCTACAATCCAGTTGCGAAGTACAAACTCTTCGTCTGCACACACAAGATCGCCAGCGCTGACCTGGGGAGCAAAAACAACATCCGCGCCATGAGGTGCGCTCTCCACCAGATGCTGGGAATAGGTTGCGATCCCACATTTCGTGTTCCAGGTCGTCAACCAGCCAATGCGCGCCCGATGCTGTGCAATATCAATATGCCCACGCAGAGTCTTGACCGCCTGGCAAGAACGATCAGCCACCGCTTTCCAGGTAAACTGCTGCAGAAGAAGCTCGCGACCAGCATCGGCCATGTCACGCAGCACTGATTTATCGGTTGAGGCTGCCGCTTTTAATGCATCTGTTAAGTTGTCAATATCCACACTGGCCCAGGCTGAGGAAAACAGACCAAAGTGCGTTTTTACCCGAGTGAACTGATAGTCAACCAGCCATGAATTTTGTGAATTAACAAAATCAAGTTGCCCGCTCCAATTGGTGACGATAGCCGGTAGCCCACTCAGCATTGCTTCAGCAATAGGTAAACCAAAGCCTTCAGCGCAACCTGGAGCAACCAAAACATCACAGCTTTCATAAAGCCCTTTAAGCTCGGTGGCTGACATATCCTCTTTGATCACTTCAACTTTGGGATAGTCTATGAATTGAGCCTGGGCCTGAGCCAGCCATGCGTCAATTTCATTGTGCGGATTGTTAAAAGTCTTAATGATTAAGATAACATTGTCACGACGAGTGAACGCCCTCCCCCAAGCCTGAAGCATTGCCTGTATCCCTTTGCGAGGGAAACAAGAAGAGACATGAAGGAAACGGAATGTTCCGTGATCCACATCTTTTGTCGTCTCGGCTGGGATATTGAGCCAATGGTCACAGCCATTGCCAACAACAAATGCGGGCACATTCAGTCCGTTATCAATCAATATTTTACGAACATGTTCCGAAGTACACAGCACTCCGTCAAGTTCCCGATTAAATTCATTGATCCACGGTTGCGGAAAGCCCGTTTCTTCCCAAGCATAACAATGAAGGAATTTTACTTTGGCATCCATTTTGGTAACCCGCGGTGGATAGATATTTCTGCTAAGAATATCTATCTTTTCGTTACTCTTGCGGGTCTGACATTGATTATAAAATGCCAGAAGATCACTATTTTCCGACTGCGCCATAAACGAGGCATCTGGGGCAAAATCACCCGGTCCTTCAGTGGAATGCAATAAGACCTCTACACCATCGGCTGAGAGTGCCCGGGCAAATTCGCGGTTGACCAACGCCAGACTATATGAGCTATCGAATGGGCCTTCTACACGCCAGTTCAGCGATTTATCGTCGATTTGATAAAGTTCTGCCGTTTTCAGATTGTAATCAATGGCCGTTGCGCACAAGCGCAGATCGCGGTCATCTGGCTGCCCTTGTGAGATAGCAAGGATTTTCTGAATCAAAGCTTCAGGCAAAACCTGCGCAGTACCGGTGTCTTCTACCGCGATCTTTTCGAAAGCTTCCAGAGCAGTCACCGCAGCTTTATCCCAAGAGAAATTTCGCGCTTGCTGCTGCGCCATGTCTTTCAGACGCGCGAGGAAAGTATCATCAGTCAAACATTGCGCGATCTTATCCCTCATGGAAGAGACAGAATACGGGTCGAATAATGCCTCAGGATTACCGATGACTTCAGGAATACTGGTGACATTTGAGCCAATCACCGGCGCACCGCACGACATAGCTTCCAGAACCGGCAACCCAAAACCTTCATGTAGTGAAGCAAAGATGAACAGCTTACATAGGCGATAGAGCTGGATCAGCTCATCTTCCGGCACATAACCAGTGAGTACCAGTTCGCCTTGCTGTAAACCATTACCTGACGCAAGGGATTCCAGATACTGACGATCACCGATGGAAAGCTTACTGACGATAACCAGTTGATGACTGCGACGTAAGGCATCACTTAGCCCGGCATAGGCCTCAATCAACCGTTTAAAGTTTTTCCTTGAGTCAAATCCTCCGGGCGCATACAACATGAACTCGCGCTGAATACCGTAATGGCCAAGGACGGTCTCTTTTTCGCTCGCTGTCACCTCCGCCATACAAAACTGAGAATCGACTGCGGCTGCAATATTCTGCACATGATCGCCCTGTAAATGCAGATGCTCGATCGCTTCCTGTGCGGTATAAGCAGAGTTAGTCAACAAAAGGTCAGCGTTTTTTAACCACTCAACTTTCTGTAAGTAGTAGGGTTTGTATACATCGTCCTGCAGATAGGTTTCCGCCTGCACGAGGGGGATAAGATCGTGGTGCAGTACGGCTACTTTATACTGACGACTAAATTTGTGTACCGATGTAGCCGCATCGTCGACATGACCTTCAAACAAGCTCGTAATGAAAACGACATCTGGACACAATGATTCAAGAAACGCTTCCCGAATCAGTTCTGCGCTCTCCCGACGCCATTCATTACCTTGGTCCATCGCACGAACAGGGCCTACGGCATGCCATACGACTATATTTTCTGCCGGCAGGAGATCGGCAAATTGCGCCTTAATATCCGCAATCGACTCATCCAGCATGGCGGATAGCGCGATGAAAATCTCATGCCGGCTGTTATTTCTGATTATGCCTCTGGCGATTGCGATACTATAACGACCGATGCCACGAAAGCGGCTTTCCGTCTGTGCGCCTTGTAAATCTATGACAATACGCATCGTTATTTCTCCGTATTTTTATTTTTTAATTCGTTATAAATACTCATCGCGCGACTTGTCATTTCTTCAGTACCCACATCATATCTTCTGGACTGCATCATCATCGTGTCAGATTGCACCAGCATTACGCGTTGGAACAAACGTTGTAGCAATGTATAGCAGCCAGTTTTTCTCAGAACCTTAAACAGATAAACCTTAGACTTAGGGTAACGATGGAAAAAGACCAGCGAGAGCGCCATCCCTTTGCGCAATATTTTTTTCGCAGCCCTACGGGCTCGCACTTTAGCCCCTTCCTGACGTAATAATTGACGTTGCAAAGACAACCAGCGTAGTGGTTGAGTAATACGCCATGAACGACTGTTATGTAAATCCGCCATTTGCTGATGAAGCTGATGGTTCTGATCGATGACATGACTCAGATCGTCAACCTCACCTTGCAACGTCTGAATAGTCTCTGACATTTGGCTTATCTGTTGCATATAGGTTTGGTTCAACGTCTCCAGCCGTGAGACAACGGACGAAAACTGTTGGCGCAAAATCGCATCGTAACGGTTGCTCAGAGCATCCAGCGTCAGACCGTACTGTTGGGTAAACAGGGTGTCAAAGCGTTCAAGAATATCTGTTGGCGCTGCTTTCTGAGCAATGATGCTGTAGTCGGGGCTCACCCCTTTGAGTACATCGACCAAATTAACGGCTGCATCCGGAGATTGAAGAACCTCTTTTTCCTGCAGACGAACGGTAATTGCTCGGTTAAAACCATAATGAATAGGTAAAAACTCAAGCAGTGGCGGTGGCAGAGGATGATTATGCGTTGGATCCATATAAAATGAACAGGTGCCGACGCTTACATTCTCCGGGTTCGGCGTTTCGAGGATCAGCAAACCACCTGGTTTCAGCACCCGTAGGGTATGCATGACGAGCTGCTGCAGGACCTCAAAAGGCAAATGCTCAGCAATATGAAAACCGGTCAACGCTATCAGGCTCTGATCCGCCTGACTTTGCAAAAACTGCAGACAATCCATTTTCTGCACATTCAGTCCGGCCTCCCTGGCGCGCGCCAGCATGCCATCATCGAGATCGACGCCGATGTTCGCAATGCCATTTTCATTCAGGATCTCCAACCATTCGCCACGTCCGCAACCAATATCCGCAATCACGCCATCAGGATAAATGTCCTTCAGACCTGCAAGAAAAGGTAAATAAAAACTCAAGCGGCGCTTGATTTCTTCAACCGAACCTCTGTGTCGTTCTTCAAATGAACGATAAAACGACGAACCCATTAAGAAATCTCCAGTTCAGGCGGCAACCAGGACACGCCGACAAACTCTTGTTGTTCCGTGTTAACGACGTTGAATACCACGGCCAGATCGCGCCATTCATAGTTTTTGCCGAGGTGCGTACTGGAAGTATGCAATGCGACAGCGACAGAATAGGAGCCAACCCCCAATCTCGCATCGAAAGAAAATAAGAACGAACGCTTTTCTCCTTTTTTCAGGGAGGTGAGTGTCTGATTGAGATGGTACGTATTGGTCCCGAAAATCGGCTGCCCAAGTCGATCCTTAATCATATATCCGACAACAAGTTCAGAAACATCGTCCTTGACCTCAACGTTGACCTGCAAGCTGACACGATGCCCTACCGAAACAAATTCAGTCACATTGCCCTGTTCATCGAGAAGATGAACCTCAGAGATAGTCACCTCACCAGTGCCTGAAACAGTTTGCGTTTTACCATTATGCTCAACTTGTTTAATGGACTGATTTTGTTTATCGGCCAGAAGAGCATTGTAATAATCCATCACTGCTTCAGGTTCACCTTCCATTTCAATTTGGCCTTTATTCAATAAAATAGCCCGGTCGCAAATGCTTTGGATCGCTTGTTTATCATGGGATACCAGCAACAGCGTGGTGCCTTCCTGACGAAATTTTCGAATACGCTCAAAGCTTTTATGCTGGAAATATGCATCCCCAACAGATAATGCCTCATCGATAATTAGCACATCAGGACGGATAGCCGTCGCTACACTAAAAGCTAATCGAACTTGCATCCCACTGGAGTAGACGCGCACAGGCTGATCGATATAATCCCCAATCTCAGCAAACTCTTCAATTTGCGGCATCAGTTCAGTTATTTTCTCTGACGATAACCCCAACAGTTGCCCAGACATATAAACATTCTGCCGACCAGTGAAATCAGAATGAAACCCCATCCCCAATTCGAGTAATGCAGCGACACGTCCAGAGATTTCAATTTCTCCAGTCGTCGGCCTGGACGTCCCGGTTATGAGTTTAAGCAGGGTACTCTTGCCTGCACCGTTGATACCGATAATACCGACAGCCTCGCCCGGAGCGACTTCGAAATTAATGTCACTGAGGATCCATTTCAAATTATGGCGTTTGGTATTCAGAGGGGATAACCATTCGATCAGTCTCCCGGTCTTTGAGTGATACTGGCGATACGCCTTACCTACATTATTTACTCTGATATAACTCATTATAATTCATCCACCATATCCGCCGCATGCTTGCGGAACATCCTGAAACCGATGACGCAGAAAATAATGGCGAGAGCGAATACTGGCCATAGCGAATACCAGTTGGGGGCCAGATGATAGGCGAAGATGGACTGATAAGATTGCATGATCCGAGTCATCGGGTTATACATCATCAGATTTTTTGCCCATGCAGGTAATGAATTCAGTACATAAACAATGGGTGTGAACCAAAACCAGAATTGCAGCGCAACGCCAACCAGTTGCCCCACATCCCTGAAAAAGACGTTCATCACACCAAGGATCATCCCCAGCCCACCGGCAAACAGGATCTGCAAAAGCAGGACCGGTATCACCGAGAGAAAGAGCCAGCCGGGGAAGTTACCGGTGACAATGATAAAAATTAGAAACAAACTGAAAATAATCGCGAAATTTAGCACCGCCGATAACGTCACGATGATCGGCAGACAGATTTTCGGAAAACTGAGTTTCTTGATCAGATTAGCATTGTTAATAAATACGCTCTGACCTTTATCCAGCATCTCAGTAAATAATCCCCAGGTCAGTACCCCGGAACAGAGATAAATACTATAGGCAAACGACCCGGTATTATCGGGCATTCTTGCCTTCATCACCTCGGAAAAAACCAGGGTATAGACCAGAATCATAGAGAGTGGTTGTAAAACGAGCCATAGTGCGCCCAGCATACTAGTTTGATAGCGCGCCTGAAAATCACGTTTAACACTGCTCCAGATAAATCCCCGATAACGATAAATCGTCGTTAGTAAATCTCTCACCTTATTCCCCGCTTAACAGGTGTAACAGCTCGGTCGTTTTTTCATTCATAAGCGCCACATCAGCTCTGGACTCAACGTTCAGACGCACCACCGGCTCGGTGTTAGACGTGCGCAGGTTAAAGCGCCATTCAGGGTATTCAATACTGATCCCGTCCGTTGTGTCGATGTGTGCAGCCGCCGG